>Ga0315282_10000349_pt1 | contig 93327 bp, 107 predicted proteins | sample YL17G07_20_MG_FD_203693 | JGI IMG/M metagenome (GOLD analysis project Ga0315282, IMG submission 203693) | Sediment microbial communities from Yellowstone Lake, YNP, Wyoming, USA - YL17G07_20 | ecosystem: Environmental > Aquatic > Freshwater > Lake > Sediment | place: USA: Wyoming | collected...
TAGAAAGCAAAATAGCTGCAATTGCCCTTGCTAAGCCTATTTTATAGCCTAATACAGACATTGTCAGGAATATTGCAGCAATATTAATGGCTGGACCTGCAAATAAGAATGTTATCGCAGGGCCTAAGCCTGCCCCCCTCTTCCTTATTCCTGCAAATAAAGGCAAGATAGTGCAAGAGCAAACAGCTAATATTGCCCCTGAAACAGAAGCAACGCCATAAGAGACAAATTTATTCGCCTCATGCCCAAGATATTTCATAACCTTGTCTTTTTTGATAAAGACAGCTATTGCTCCTGCAATAAATAAAGCCGGAACTAAGCAAGTCAAGACATGTTTTTGAGCATATTCATGCAATAAATCAAAAGCAGATAATATTGAAGTTCTAAACCAGTCTGTCTGCGAAGGAACAAAATACAGAATTCCAAATACTAAAACTATCCATAATAGCATACTCCAGTCTTTTCTTTCCATTTTTATTTAGAACTCTTTTTGATTATCTCAAGGAGCTTTATTTCATTTTCAGGCATCCCTACATTTGCAACTTTGCCATTAACAAGCAATGCAGGACTTCCTATTACTCCGAGCTCAATTAATTCATTTATATCTTTAGAATATTCAACATCTGCTTGGATTTTGCCCTCTTTCTTCAAAGCCAAAACCATTTCATGCAATTTATGGCATGTCGGACAGCCTGAGCCAATAATTTTTATTTTCATCCTGCACAACATCCCCATGTTGATTTTAATTCAGATTTTCTTGATTCCAATTCTTTTTTGATTTTAGGAAGAATATCAAATTCTTTTACTATTTTTTGAGCCTTCTTTCTTGTTTTATCACCCTCTGCAAATTTTATTGCTTTAGCAGGGCATAGATTTGCACAAGTCTGGCATCCAACAAGGCAATTATTTGGGCTAGTAACTATAGGTTTTTTCTTGCAATAATCAAAATTATACACTTTTCTTCCGCAAGTTGCAGCGCACAATCCGCAACCAATGCATTTTTCATCATCAATAGAAGGACTCCATTTAATTTTATCCCTATCAATTCCATGCCATTCGCTAAATTTATTGTCTTTTTGTTCCATATTAAAAAATATTACTTTATTAGTTCTTAGATTTTAATCCAATAGCTGAGATAACGAGCCCTACAATATACATTACAAAGCCATAAACACATGAAGGCACACTGAGAACAGTGGTACTGCAAGTTCCTAATGCGCATACTTGCTGGAATATTTCAGTATAGCTCAAATAACCTGAAAATAATGCTCCTGCAATTGATACTCCGAATAAAGCTTTTAATGCTGTTTGTTTTTTCATGTTTATAATCCTCCTTTAACATATTGATGAACATCAATATTTAAATCTTTCTAGATCCAAACTCTCCAAGTGTAATAAACGCCCACAATAAGGAAAATTATAGCAATAGCATATCTCATGTATTTTTCAAAAGTCTGAACTTTGTTCATGACTTTTCCAATTTTGGAAACACTGAATGTCAGAATAAAGGCGAAAATAATGACTGGAAGTCCTGTTGCTAATGCAAATATGGATGGAATCAAAATCCCATCTGAATAAGTCAGTGCTAAAGGAATCAGCATTCCAAAGAATAATACTGCGCTGAATGGGCAGAAGGCCAATGCGAAAATAACTCCTAATAAAAATGCGCCCAAATATCCTTTTTCTGAGAGCTTCTCCTTTAATTTAGTTATTCTTTCTCCTGATTTTAAAGAAGGCAGTTTAATGAGATTAAGCATTATCAAACCAATAAGAATCAGCAAAGGGCCTAAAATTCTTTCGCCATATCTTTGCAAGAATAATGAAATTGCCTGAACATTAACTCCTATATAGACAATTAAACTAGCCAACAAAACATAAGTAAACATTCTTCCTAAAGTGTAAACAATGCCAGTCCACAAGGTCTTTTTTCCATCTCCAATTTTCTTAGAAATATAGGCAATTGCAGTGATATTTGTAGCAAGAGGGCAAGGGCTTAAAGCAGTCATCAAGCCGATGAAAAATGCAGCAATCAATGGAAAGCTGCTTGTGCCCATAGACTGCATAAAGGACATTAGAGTCATTTTAATTTCCTGAGAACTTCTGTTCAATCACGCCTTTTAGATAACTCATGTAATCCTCTTTGTTATCTATTTTATACCACACTTCTGTATCTTCTTGTTTTGAAAAGCTTCCATCTTTTCCATATACTCCAATTAGCAATGAAGAACCTTTAGCTTCATACTTATCTGCAAGTGCTTTGTTTTCAGGCAATTCAATATTAACACTGGCAAAAACAAGCTTTCCAGATTTTAATTCATCAGCAAAATAAGTGTTTACAGTTTCTTCAGCTAATGCTCCAACCGTTTTACAGGTATAGCATTGTCTTGTTGCATGAAAATGATAAACTTCCACCTTTGCAATATCTGAAGAAAGTTTGCTATCTCCTGGAGCAGTCGCATTGCCATTAATGTATTTTGGTACAAAGAAAACTAAAAGTAGGATAAATATTCCTATTCCAATATAGATTAGTTTATTCATTTTTCACAACAACAACTCTGTTTCAAGATTTTACCTTTAGCATCTCCTAATGCTTTGAAAACATCGCAGACCCTCTTATCCTTAATTTTATAAAAAATCTTCTTGCCAGCTCTTCTTGATTCAAGAACCCCTCCATCTTCTAAATTCCCTAAATGAATAGAAACAGTAGACTGGGTTCTTTTGACATAGGGAAAGATCTCACAGACACACTTTTCTCCGGCTAATAGAAATTCAACAATCTTGAATCTTGTTTCATCAGCTAATGCTTTTAACAAAGCAATCTTCTTATCCATAGAACATATTGGTAAAGGTCAATATATAAATCTTTTCCGAGAAGTGCGAGTCCCTAAGATGCCCTCGCCGAGCGTAGAAGGGGATTAGCACGTGCGATTCCCTGAATGGGATTAGTTTTCTATTTACCAGTGCAGAACATTGATATAAACCGGCTTTTTGCCTGAAAGAACTTTTGAGATGAACTTGTCTTTTCCTCCATAATAAATTCCATCCCCATCATTGTCAATTATTTCTTCTCCAGTTTTTGGATTTTTATAGACAAATCTTTTTATAAAATCCTTTTTTGTATCAAAATAGGCTTTTTTGAAGAATTCTGTTTTTCCTGTAAATCCAAGAAGAGTCTTTCCAGTTCTTTCAGAATAATCTGCCATAAAGGACATAAGTATCTTACCATATCCTTTTCCTTTTATTATTGAGATTATGCTGCAAATCCCTCCAAGATTGTATGTTTTGCCAAGATATTTTACTGCAATAGGCCTTAACCCGCCTAAGGCGACAACTTTGCCATTATCTTTAACAAAGAACCATAGAGTTTTAGGCTCATAGTCTTTCTTGAAATCTTTAACCTCTCCTTTGCCAAACTCTTTGACTCTATTTGTATTTATCAAATCCTTGTCAGCCCTTGTTAAGTGTTTGTTCTCTTTTATTTCAACTTTAATAGAGTTCTTTATTCTTCTACCAATAAATTTCTCAAGATGTTCTATTTTATTCATTATTTTTTGTTTGCTATCTCTTGAACGATTATAGGCACATGAGTATATTTCTTCAAACTGATTTAAGGTCACCATATTTATTTTAATACCATAAAAATCAACTTTATTGAAGATATCTCTTTTTAGAGACTCATCTGTAAGAGTCTTATATCCTGCAGCTTCATCAACCTCGACTTTTAGATTTCCCTTCTCAATTATGCAAGTAAAGTACTGTGGAAGATACCTGAACTTTATTCTTTCTCGTTTTAGTAGTTTAATGAGCTTTGGAAAATCTGATTTAGGAAGGAGTATATCAATATCATTGACATTCAAATTCTTGTCTTTTGTATATACAAACTGAGCAAAGCTTCCATAAATGACTGGAGAAAGCCCATTATTCTGGCATAGAGAAATTATTTTCTGAGTAAAAGGAATTAATCTCTTGAATAGTTCCTTGTTTTTTGGAAGGTCTTTCATTTTCATCCTCTTCCTTGTATCAAGAAGCCAATTCTTTTAAACTTTATGAGGTGCGAATCCCTGCAGGGTTCGCATTTTTGGTGATATTTTTTCGGTTTTATCGACGGTAAAACATTACCCCTCTTACTGAGATGCCCTCGCCGGGACTCGCACCCGGGTTACCGCCGTGAGAGGGCGGCGTACTTGACTGCTATACGACGAGAGCATGTCTAAGTAAAAAATTAAGATTATTTTTAAATGTTTAGAATTAGTTTTTTTGAATCAGTAAATGAATGAAAATTAAAGCTGTTTATTTTCATTTATCTTCCAAATTTCATATCGGATTGCCTCAAGAATATTGAGCAACTCAACATTTGTCAAAAAGATTCTTTCTTCCGTAGTTGTAGCCATAAAATCATTATTTTGATATTTTTTATTTTCCACTTTCATATTTATCTATATATCTCCCATGTTTTTAAATCTTTGGTATAAATTGAGTATAGATTGGAAGTAATTTATTTTAAAGCCTCTTTTCAAGTTAATTAATGGCAAAAATGGGTATGAAAGATTACAGCTGGATCATAAGAGGAAAGCAGAGGAGGGACATAATAAAATATATCCGAGATACTGACACTCCGACCCAGATTTCAAAAAAGAGCGGCTATTCTTTGAATAATACTTCCCGTGTTTTAAATGAGTTTGTAAAAAAAGGCATGGCAAAATGCCTGAATCCCAAGCAAAAAACAGGAAGGCTTTATGTTCTTACCCGAAAAGGAAAGGTCATCAAAGACAATGTAACACGGGAATAGCAAAAAAGCCATCAATCAATAATGCCTTTTTCCCTCATGCTGAAATATTTTTTTCTTTCAATAATGATATGGTCCAGAAGAGTTATTCCCAGCAGTTTTCCGGCTTTAACAAGCTCCCTGGTTATTTTAATGTCTTCATTGCTTGGATTCAGATCCCCTGAAGGATGATTATGCACTAGGATGATGGCAACTGCATCTTCGTCCAGGGCTATTTTGAATATCTCTCTAGGATGAATCATGCTGGCATTCAAAGTGCCAATGAAAATTGTTTCCTCTTTTATTATTCTCTTTCTTGAATTAAGGAAAATGCCTATCAGATGCTCTCTTTTCTGCCCAGCCAATTTTGGAGAGATTAAAGCCACAACATCTTTTGGATGATTAATTTTTGGCATTTTTCCGACTTTTGAAATAGAAAGTCTTCTTCCTAATTCAAAGCAGGCCGCTATTTGACACGCCTTGGCTTCGCCAATCCCAAAAATCTTTTTAAGTTTTGTTATATCTACCCTCGATAATTTTTCAAGGTTAAATTTCCCCAGTAGTTTTAAAGCGAGTCCTACCACATTCTCTTTTGATGTCCCTGTCCTGAGAATTATCGCAATCAATTCAGCATCGCTCAAAGCAGAAACTCCCTGTTTGGCAAGCCTCTCGCGGGGCCTTTCATTTTCAGGCAAATCCTTTATTCTTTCCATAGTCTATAACATGCCTAATTAAGCCGATTTTAATATCTTATTAATTTAAGAAAAACGTGCAAAATTTTGCAAAACTTTTTCTCCTTTTTAAAGAGAATAATCTTATTCTTATGACAGAAAGATATTTATAGAAAGTAATACTTTTATAGTCTAAGGTAGGGGTTTAGAAAAATGGGGTGCATACTTAGTTCTAAAGTGAAAGATGATGGTAAAGTGATTTTTGAAGTATGCGTTGATCAAGAGGAAGCCCTTCAGCTCAGAGGGCATCTTGAAAATATACATGTCTTTTCTGAGAAAACAGCCGATAGCAAGACAAACATGGTTCAGAGAGGAAAAAATGAATCAACAAGATATTTCTTGATTCCAAGAGACATGCGATCAAATTTAGGATATAAAAGTATAAGCAAATGCCAAAGAGTAGACACAAAATCAAAGATTATTTTCATTTATATGATCGATAAGCTAAAATGACAGAAAGAGTTGCTACTGGAATAAAAGGCTTTGACAGCCTTATAGAAGGGGGGTTTCCTAAAGGAAATGCTATACTTCTAAGCGGGACTCCTGCAACAGGAAAGACAATTTTTGCTCTTGAATATCTGATAAATGGGGTAAAAAAGTTTAATGAAAAAGGGCTTTATGTGACCTTTGAGGAGAAGAAATGGAATCTCAAAAATCAGGCGCTGCAATTCGGATGGAATTTGAACGAGCTTGAAAAGAAAGGCAATTTAATCATAAAGCAGATTTCGCCAAATGAATTAAGCAAAAATACAATCAAGGAAATAATAGAGCTGATAAAGGAAAATGACATAAAAAGATTAGTTATAGATTCATTGTCAACTTTATCAATCAACACACCTTCAACTTATCTTAATGTGAATGAGATGAATGAATACACGATAAAAAGATTCATTTACTCATTTGTTGATGAATTAAAGCAGTTTGATGGCATAACATCTCTCTTAATTTCTCAGAGCATCAATGATGACAGCTTGTCAAGGGATAATGTTTCTGAATTCATCTGCGATGGCATTATTCATCTGACTTTCGAGTCAATGGGTGGAGAATTCTCGCGCTCATTATTAGTCAGAAAAATGAGACGGACAAAAAATGATGAGGATATTCATCCGTTAGAGATAAGCAAACATGGGATTGTCGTGCATACAATAAAATAAAATGGCATTCAAGGCACCACCAAAAATACTTCAAAAAATTCTTAGATTTAATGCAATTAAATTCAAAGAAGGAAAACTTCTTGTGGTAAATGTACCTGGATTGTTAAGCCCGCTTTATGTCAATATCTATCTTCAGCGTTTGCTTGAAAATGATATTGGAGAAAAAAAAGCTATGAATCTTTTGTATAATATTGGAAAATTTCAAGGCATTCAAGGATTAAAAATAACAAATAATTATTTTGGTTATGCCAAAACAATCAAAAATAAAAGAGAATTACTAATTTTTAGCGGTGATCAATCAGAAGTTACTGGCCTAGGAAAATTTAAATGGGTATTAACCGATTTCAACAAGAATATATTTATAGTAAGAGGAAAATGTTCTATTGGAGAAGAATATAAAAGATTTTTTGGAATACAAAAAAATGCTGTAGACCATTTTACACGAGGTCAGGCAGCTGCAATGGTTGAAGGCACTATTAATCAACAAGTTTTGGCTGTAGAAACCAAATGCATTGCCACTGGCAATCCTTACTGTGAATTTGTTGTTAAGCCTATAAAAATATGGGATAAAAAAGATGTTATGGCCTGCAAACAATTGGTGGGAGAACTATCTTCTTTTAAAAAGCTAGGTGCACAAATGGCTCCCTATTTGGCATTAGCCTAAATCTTTTCTGAGTTCTTTCTTTTCAAAAAATATTTGAATGGCGAGCCTATGTTGTTTAAATCCCAAACCATTGGAATTGTGTACATTTTAAAATCTGTATGGAAAAGAGGATTTCCAGTAAATCTGGCGCCCATGCGCACATATAACTCTAAAGTTTTAGGCAATACAAAGTTAGAACTGTTTTCGTACAGACGATAGCGAAAAGGGCTTTTATTTGTGCAATTTTCTTTGGCTTGTGTAAAAATAAAAGGATGGAAAAGTCTTTTTTCTTTAGCAATCCGTGTTAGAATTTGTACATCCTCGGAACAATCAGTTTCAGTTCCAGCGCATGTAGGCAAATAAAAAATATCTTTGCTTATAGAATATTGTGCAACTAACATCCATAGATGCAATATATTCATTTTTCCCCTTTCTTTTTCAATAACCGAGGATCTAGAAATTTCTGCTACTTTTATATTATTTCCTTTATAAAATGAAAGATCAAAATATTTCTCGATAGACAGACCAAAATATCCTTGTTTCTTGGTCATTTCATTGTTCGGGGTCAGCAATCTTACAGTCGCTATAGGAATACTATCTTTTAGTGCTATAAAATGAATAGTAGTTTCTAGATCATCAAATTCATCTTTTTCTAATTTATTAAGCAATAAATGTTCATCTAAATATCTTAATTCCTCACAAAAAACTTTGTATCTGATTTTATAAGCCAAGTTTTTTTCTTCTTCTGTTTTTGCTATCCTAAATTCTAGACTCATTTTGAATGAAAGCTTATGTTAGAATTAATTGTATTAATTAAAGACCGAAGATTCGTGTAATCTCCTAACGAAAGATAATGCCTGCTTTTGTCTCTGAAGTCCTTTACAGGCATTCCTGAATATTTTGCCATGACTATCATTTCATCAGTCATATGCATTAATATTCCTGACTTTTCAAGTTCAAGGGCAAATTCATTTGATTCTCTCATGTATTCCTTAAACTCTTTTCCATTAATCTTGTAAGGAATCGGATCCCATAAAATTGGAGGATAAGTAAACTTGGGCTTATGAGACATGAGATCAACGCCCAAACTTTCAGGTCTAGGAAGTTCTATGTTATATTTCTCATGATTTTTTTCCCATTCTGTTCCCAAGACAACTCCTGGAAGGGAGATGACTGCAGAATCAGGTTTTAATTTAATTACAAATTCCAAGCCTTCTTTTTTTGTCTGTTCTGTTTCCAAAGGGGCTGGAAAAATAAGACTTGTAACTGCATAAATACCATTTTTTTTGCATAAATTGACTGATTCTTCAACTTCTGAAAGTTTTAATGGCTTTCCGCAACTTCTTTTATTTATGCTGTTCTCAAGAATGTACTGGCTTCCTGATTCAAGTCCAAACAACAAAGCATAACAGCCGGACTTTTTAAGCAATTCAAAATTCTCAATATAGGCATTTCCAGAATGGCCAAAACCGCTGTAAGTCACATTAAGTTTTCTTTTTATTATCTCCCGAGCAACATTTTTATGCAGAGATGGGGGGGTATTAGATCCAGCAAACCTAAATACTGTTGTATTGTACTTAGAACTAATCTCTTCAATTTCATTAACTATTCTTTCTGGTTTTTTTGTTCTCCATTGATTTCCACTTTTCAAGGGATGAATGCAGAAATTGCATGAATTAGGGCAGCCCCTGCTTTCATCAAGAAGTATTATTTTTATTTTATTGTCCCCCTTCATTGCAGGATAAGTTTCAACATCATACATTGGGAAAGGCAAGTTATTGAGATCCTTGATTCTCTTTATATCAGTCACCAGTATATTTCCATTCTTCTTGTAAATCAGATTGTTAATGTCCTCAAGTTTTCTTTCTCTCTTAACATGCTCCGCAAGCTGGACAACAGTCTCTTCACCCTCGCCTTGCGCAAGAGCATCAAAAACATCAGAATTTTGAACATTATATATAAGCCCCTTGAACCAGTCAACCTGAGGGCCTCCGCCGAATATCTTTAGCTTTGGATTCTGTTTTTTTAATTCATTTGCAATGTTAATTGAGCCGAAAAAGCCTTCTCCCAAGAATAATTTGAAGCCGACAAAGTCAATGTCATTGTTCTTAATATAATTATTAATTTCGCTAGCTATCTCTTTTGTTTTTTCCTTATGAAATTCAAGGATTTTTTGATCAAGGTCATAAAAGCAGTTCATTAGGCTAGTGGATGGGGTGAGATTATTCTCCAAATTTTTAGTTATGCCTCCCATGATCTCCTCTAATTTATCCTTGTATTTGTGCGGGAATAGCCTTTCAATTGTATCAACAGTAGAATAATCAAAAATCTTTGTTTCATGGCCAGCTTCTTTCAAACATGCGGCAAGGCTTGCAAGGCCGTCATCAGGCATTAAATTGCTTATTACTAAGGGATAACCGACATAATTCACAAGCAAACTGTTTGTCATCATTTTACCTCAATTTTTTTATTACCAATAAGGAACAAAAATTCTATATAAATTTCAGCTAGAAAAATTATCCTTAAATTGAAATTTTTAATAAAATCACAGAATTTTTATCCGTAAAAATCAAATTTTATCCGTTTGATGAAGTAACCTTCTTATATTCTCTCTGAAAAGGAGATAATATTATATTCTTAAAATGAGAATAAAAAATCTATTTATAGAAATAAGGGATTTTAATCTGAAGGCAGGGGAAAAGAAGGATTTACTGGAAAAAGATGACTATATCGCTTTCAGAGCTAGGACTGAACAAATATGAAGAAAGAGTTTATCTGACTCTTATTGAAGAAGGAATCTCTTCAGCAAAGAACATTTCGGATATTACTGGGATCCCATATGGAAAGGTCTATGAGGTGATGAATAATCTTTCAAGCAAAGGATTTCTTATTATTCTTCCTACAAAGCCTATGAAGTTTCAGGCAGTCTCTCCAAAAGAGGCGGTATGCAATGCAAAGAAAGGTATGAGCGAAAAACTCGATAAACTTGAATCAAAGATGATTAAAGAGCTTGAGCCATTGTTTGCTAGAACAAAGAAATTTTCAGAGCCAAAAAGCATGTTCTGGGTGATCAACGGAAGGTCTAATGTGAATAACAAGATAGAGGAGCTGATAAAGAAGTCTAAGGACAGCATAAACATAGTGACTTCTGAAAACGGATTCAAAAGATTAGTTATGTTCAGAGATTTGCTAAAAGCTGCAAATAAAAGAGGGGTAAAGATAAAGGTTAATGCCACCCTCACGGCTGAAAACAAGCAGGACGCAAAGGATTTAGAATTCTGCAGTATAAATAATATAGACAAGGCGCATAATCATTTCTTTTCAGTTGATAATTCTGAATGCCTTGTTATTGATCCGATCGCAGATGATGAGAATTTAGTGCAGGGCAGAGACATTGGAATGTGGATAATGAGCAATTCTTTTACTAAATTTATGGATGATCTGGTTTCTAACGCAAATTCTGCTGAAAACAGCACAAAAAGATAGTTTTCTTCACCTTTTGTAGATAATGGCTTTGTTTTATTATTTAAGTTAAAAAAGGTATATATGCAAAATGAAAGTTTCTTAATTTAGTTAAGGGGAATATCAAAAATGAACATCTTTTCAGGGCTCAAGAAAGTTGACAGTTTATTTGACTTAGAAATGGGGCATTTCTGACATGAAAACCTCGCTTGTAATTCCAGCGTATAACGAAGAGCTCGCTATAAAAAAAGTGATTGATGAGGCTCTAGGATATGTAGACGAAATCATAGTTGTTGACGATGGCTCTAAAGATAATACTGCGAAAATAGTAAAGAACAATTTTTCTAAGAATGAAAAGGTAAGGCTGATAAGGCATAAAACCAATCAGGGGAAAGCCGATGCATTGAGAACAGGGGTTTCAAATTCAACAGGAGAGATAGTTGTTTTCACAGATGCTGACTACACCTATCCTGCTTCTGCATTTCCTGAAATGATAAAGAGGCTTGAAGGGGGCGCGGATTTAGTTTTAGGAAACAGATTCAAAACTAATATGACAATGCCCACACTTAACAAGTTAGGGAATACCATGTTCTCATTGATTGCAACTTACATAACTTGTGTCAACATAAATGACGGACAGACTGGATTAAGGGCATTCAGAAGAGAGATGTTTCCTGATTTAGATGTTGATGCAAAGAATTTAGAATATGAGACGAAGATGACTGTAAAAGCCGCAAAATTAGGGTATAAGATAGATGAAGTGCCAATAGAATACAGGCCAAGGATAGGCACATCAAAATTAAGCCCCTTTAATGACGGACTAAAGATGTTTTCTTCTTTAGTCAGCATAGCTTTTTCTGAGACTTCTTTGCTTGCAAAGGCAATCATGCTGCCCAGCCTGCTTTTTATAATTGCAGGATTTTTTACTGGATTAAGCTCATTGATTGAATACCTTAATTTAGGCGCCCCAAAGCACCCTTATTATCCCTTGATCACAGTCTTCACCTTTCTTATTGCAATTCAGCTCTTTTCTCTAGGGCTATTGACTGACAACCTGACTAAGAAACTTTCGCGAATCGAGGAAAGGATGATTAAGAGATAAAATGAAAATAGCAATAGTAAGCGACAGAGTCTATCCTTTTTTTAAAGGCGGAGCTGAAAAAAGATACTGGAATATTGCAAGATACTTGTTAGAAAAGGGTCATGAAATATGCTTTTACACTGCCCAGTGGCCTGGAATGAAAAAAAAGATGGTTATTGAAGGCATAAGGATTTATTCAGTGTATAAAGTCCATAATTTTTATGTTAATGGGCGAAAATCAATAAAAGAGTCTATTTTATTCAGCATAAATCTCATCAAACCTCTGCTTAAGGAAAACTTTGACATAATAGACTGCGAGAACTTTCCCTATTTCCCGATATTCTCCTGCAAAATTGTTTCGATAATCAAAAAAAAGCCCATAGTCGTATCATGGCTTGAAGTCTGGAACAAATACTGGTTTGAATATCTAGGGTTCAAAGGAATTTTTGGATATATCATAGAAAGATTAAGCTCAAAGCTTTCTGATAGGATAATTTCAATATCTGATTTTACCACCAAAAAACTAGTCAATGAACTTAATGTTAAAAAAAACAAAATATCAACAGTCTATCCTGGAATAGACATTGAAGCATTAAAAGAATCAAAGCAAAGCAGAAAAGATATTGATGTGATTTCAGTATGCAGGCTAATAGAACACAAAAATTTAGACTGCCTGATAAAAAGCATAGCATTATGCAAAAAAAATACGAATTGCCAGATTATTGGAAATGGGCCTCAAAAAGAATTCTTGGAAGATCTTGCCAAGCAATTAGATGTTAATATCTCCTTTTCAGAAAATATAAGTGATGAAAATCTTTATTCTATGATAAAATCGTCAAAAGTATTTGTTCTCCCTTCATCAAGAGAAGGTTTTGGAATGGCTGTTATTGAGGCAAATGCTCTCGGTGTTCCTGTGATAACTGTAAATGAAAGAGACAATGCTGCAAAAGAGCTTGTAAAAAACGGAAAAAATGGATTTGTATGCGGACTTGATGAACAAGAAATCGCTAAAAGAATAGATTTTTTGCTGAAGAAGGACAACTACAAAAGTTTCTATGAAAACTGCATAAATTCCAGCAAAAATTATGACAATATGAACTCTGCAGAAAGAATTCTGGAGGTCTATAGCCATGCAGAATAGGCAGTTACTGATCTATTCAGCGATATTTTTTATTTTATCAAATTTAGCTATCATTACAAATATTCCAATTATAAGACCAGTTTTAGCAACACTATCTTACTTATTCATTCCCGGGCTGATTATCCTACTGTGCCTTGAAAGGAAAAAACTGGATTTTTGGAAATATATTGTTTATTCTGCTGGATTAAGCGTTTCTTTCTTAATGATTTATGGGCTTTTAACAAGCGTTCTGCTGCCAATTGTTGGAATATCAAATCCTATTTCTTTTCAAGCATTTTTTCCAGGAATCAATGCCTTGATATTAGTGTTGTGGCTCTTTTGCTATTCAAAAAACAAAGAAGCATATGACATCTGTGATTTTAATCCTGACAAGAAAAATAGAATTTTCATTTTTGCCTCATTTATTCTTCCTATCCTTGCATCTTTAGGGGCTTATTGGCTAAGAACCAAGGGAAATGGGATTATTTCATTGATTTTCCTTCTAATAGTGGTAATTTATACAGCAATCATCACTATTTTCTCAAAAAATGATGGGATAAGTAAAGAGACACTGGCATTTTCAATATTTATGATTGCCATTTCACTTATATTCCTTATTTCCCTTGAATCCAATCATCTTTTTGGATGTGATGTCCATGGAGAATATTTAGTCTCTAAAATGACTGAAAGTAATTTCAAATGGATGTCTTTAAACTATGCCTATAATGGCTCATTAGGCGTCTCTTTGCTTCCAGTGATATTTTCATTTCTGACAGGAGGAAGTTTAGAGTTTGTATTCAAAGTAATATTACAGATAATATTCGCTCTTGTGCCAATCATAATATTTTTACTGCTTTCAAAATACACAAAGCCGATTTATGCTTTTCTTGCAGCTTTCTTTTTTATGAGTTTTGAAACATTCCCCATGTTTTTAGCGATAACAAGAAGCGAAACAGCTTTCTTATTCGTAGCCCTTTCTTTCTTGGCATTTTTTGATGATGAAATTGAAAAGTCAAAAAAAGCATTATTTTTAATATTTGCAGCATCAATAGTTCTTTCTCACTCAACTGTAAGCTATATCTTTTTAGGCGCCTTGATAAGCCTAGTTATTGCAGGAAATATTGAAAAAGAAGGGCATAGAATTGTGACTGCAACAACTGCATTGCTGTTTTTTGCACTAATATTTTTCTGGTATGGGCAGGTTATCACAACGCCTTTTAATGGATTAATAGAGTTTACTAAAGAAATTTTTAACAATCTTGCAAATGTTTTTATCTCTGATTTAAAATCAGGCGGAGCAGTATCCTCAGTAAGCATTCCAAACGGAGAATTTATAGTGAGCTTAAGCCGTTATGTCTCTGGATTGATGAAGCTATTTATCCTATTAGGTCTGGGATTTTTAGCATTAAACTGGAAAAAACTAAAGATAGATCGAGAATTTGTTTTTATCTCAATCTATTCTTTTTTGTTTGTAGTTTTATCGATCTTTCTTCCTTTAGTTACTAAAAACCTGAATATAGAGAGAGTATTCTTACAGTCTTTAATGGTTTTATGCTTCTGCTGTATACTTGGAATGCATTATGTTTTTGAAAAGATAAGATTAAAAGAAAGATTAATTCCTCTTTTTTCTGCAATTTTAATAACAATCTTTTTCCTTTTTCAGTCAGGCGCTATTTTTATGATTGCTGGGGCCCAGACTTCTCCTGCATTAAGCAAAGAATCCTTGGCGTATAGAATGTGGAATATAAATGATCTGGAAATAGTCTCTGCTGAATGGCTTGCAGAGCAGAATCCTGAAATTGTTTATGGAGATCATGAAGCTTTGCTGAGGTTATGGGGCTATGGGCAGATTATGCCCTATTATACTATTGCAGAAGGAAAAAAAGTCGGGCACATTATTACTGAAAACTTGACAATCTCCAATAGTTTTATCTATTTAAGACAAGATAATGTAAAAAGCAACAGCTTTCTATCAAAATTAGATGGAAATTATAATTATATTGGAAATTTCACAGAAAAGCTTTCTAACAAAAACAAAGTTTATGACAATGGGGTGTGGATTTTCAGATGAAAATATTGCAGACGCCAATTAGGTTTTATCCTTATACAGGGGGGGTTGAGAAATATGTGCTTGATTTGTCAAAAGAACTTGTCAAAAGAGGGAATAATGTAACTGTAGTATGTGCAAATGAGCCTGAATCTAAGAAAGAAGATTCTATCAAAGGAATAAAAATAAAAAGATTAAATTATTCTGGAAAAATAGCCAATACTAACATAAGTCTTTCGTTACTCTTTGCCCTCTTGAAAGAAGATTTTGATATTATTCATGCACATTTTCCAACTCCATGGAGCTTAGATTGGAGTGTTATCGCTTCTATAATAAAGAATAAGCCTTTGGTATTGACTTACCATAATGATATTGTAAATCATCCGACTTCAGGACTTTTGGCAGATATTTACAGCAATACTCTTTTGAAATTTATTCTGAAAAGAGCTGAAAAAATTATTATTGACCAGCCAAAATACCTTAACTATTCAAAATTCCTTAAAAACTACAAAAATAAAATTGTTACCATCCCTATTGGCATAAATCAGCAAATATTCCGGCCTTTAAAACAGAAAAAAATCAAAAACCTGATTTTTTTCCTTGGAATTCTAGACAGATTTCACCGATACAAAGGTTTAGACTATCTGATGAAGGCATTAACTAAAGTAAAACAAACAATTCCCAACATAATGCTTATTGTTGGCGGAAGCGGAGAGCTTTCTGAAGAATATCAAGAGCTGGCAAAAAAGCTTGGATTAGAAAAAAACATTAAATTCATAGGCTATATTGAAGAAAAGAGCTTAATCAGGCTATATAATCAGAGCCAAATTTTTATTCTGCCTTCTATAGGGTATGAAGAGGGTTTTGGAATTGTTCTTTTGGAGGCAATGGCATGCAAAACTCCTGTGATATGCACAGATATTGTCGGAGTCGCAGATGATGTTGAAAAAAGCAATGCAGGAATTGTTGTTAAGCCAAAAAATATAAATGATTTAAGCAGGGCAATAATTAAAATTCTCAAAAATAAGCCAAATCAAAAAAAGATGGGTGAAAATGCATTAAGATTAGTCAGGCAAAAATATTCTCTGGAAAAAATGGCTGAGAGATGTGAGAAAATTTATGAAGAGGTTATAGGATGAGTCAAGTAAGAAGAATAGCAAAAAATGCATTGATTCTTTTTATTGCGCAGGCTGTAAGCATTGCCTTGTCAATAGTGATGGTAATTTTCCTGGCCCGTTTTTTGCTTTCTGAAGGATATGGAAAATACAGTTTTGTCTTTTCTTTTATTACAATTTTCGCGATATTTATAGACTTTGGTTTTAACACGCTTCTTATAAGGGAAGTCGCGCGCCATAAAAAAGATTTAGTCAAATATTTTAACAATGCAGCTTCTATTCGCCTGATATTATCTGCAATTATCCTATTCTTGATAATATTAACTATCAATTTGATGAAATATCCTGCTGATGTAAAGACAGCAGTTTATATTATAGGCATTTCAACAATAATCAGTGCATTCTCAGCCTTGTTTAATTCAGTATTTAGGGCATTTGAAAAAATGGAGTATGAAGCTTTGACAAGTGTTGCAGAAAAGATCATTGTCGCTTCAATTAGCATTTTTCTTCTCTTTCATGGCTACGGGCTTATTGCAATATGCTATGCATTTTTGTTTGGAAGCATGGTGAGCTTTTTTATTTCCTTATACATTTATAAAAAGAAGTTTGCAGAGACATTGTTTAAATTTGAAAAAAATAGGAAAATATGGGTTTTTTTGATAAAAAATGGTATTCCTTTTGCGCTTGCAGGAATATTCACAATTCTTTATGTAAAAATTGACACTGTCATGCTTTCTATAATGAAAGGAAATTCTGTTGTCGGGCAGTATAGCGCGGCAAATAATATTATCTCCTCTCTTTCATTCATTGCAGGAGTTTTTTTAGCATCTATTTTTCCAGTTATTTCAGGATATTTTATAACCTCAAAAGAATCTTTGAAAAGAGTATATAATCTCTCTTTCAAATATCTATTTATAATAATATTGCCTATTTCAGCAGGAATATTCTTTTTGTCTGAAAAGATAATTCTTTTATTATTCACTTCTGAATATATTCCCTCAATAGACGCATTAAGAATCTTAACATGGCTGCAGATTTTCGCATTTTTAGGATGGCTGTCCGGAGTTGTTTTGAATTCAATAAATAAGCAAAAATTGTTCACTTATGCTGTTGGAATTGGCGCTTTAGTTAACATAATTCTCAACTTAATGCTTATACCTTCATTAAGCATGTATGGGGCTGCAATCGCCACTTTAATCACCCAGATAATAGTATTCTCAGTTCTTTTCTACTTTAATAACAAATATATTGGAAGCATAAATCTGGATTTTGTAATAAAATCCATAATTGCAACAATATTCATGTCTCTGGCTGTGCTAATCATGAGCAAATTAAGCCTTGCAATAATAATTCTTGCTGGCGCAGCAGTATATTTTGTTATGTTTTATCTAATAAAAGGATTTTCAGAAGAGGACAAAGAAATCCTTTTTAGTATAATTAAACCTAAAAAATGACAAATAATTTTATTGATCTGCTGGAAAAAGAATTAAAAGATTGCAATTCAATACTTGAACTTGGATGTGGCAAAAATTCCCCCTTGCAAAATCTTAATGGGCTGCATTACAAAGTGGGGGTTGATTTATATGGACCCTATCTTACTGAAAGCAAAAAAGCAAGGATACATGACAGATATATAAAAGCTGATATCCGAAAAATCAATTTCAAAAAGAATTCCTTTGATGCAGTTGTTCTTATTGATGTTTTAGAACATTTGACAAAAAATGAGGGAAATAGCCTGATAAGAAAAATGGAAAAATGGGCTAAGAAAAAAATAATCTTATTCACCCCTAATGGATATGTACCTCAAGAGGAATATGATAAAAATAAATTGCAGCTGCACAAATCCGGCTGGAATGAAGATGAATTAAAGAATCTTGGATTCAAGGTTTATGGGATCAATGGCTGGAAATTCTTAAGAGGGTTTAGAGCAAGAATAAGATTCAAGCCAAAAATTCTATGGGAAATTATCTCAAGTTTCACTCAGATTTTTACCTATAAACATCCAGAATATGCCTTTCAGTTGTTTTGTGTCAAGGAAAAAAATGAATCTTGAAGTTTTTATTGTAATTTTGAATTGGAACGGAAAAAAAGACACTTCAGAGTGCCTTAGTTCATTAAAGAAAATAACCTACAAGAACTATAAAATAGTTTTAGTTGATAATGGCTCAAAAGATGATTCTGTAAAAGAGATAAAGAAAAATTTTCCAAATGTGAAAATAATCCAAAACAAGCAAAATTTAGGTTTTGCAGAAGGAAGTAATGTAGGGATAAAATATGCCTTGAAAAACAAAGCAGACTATGTTCTGCTCTTGAATAATGATGCTATAGCTGACAAAAAATTCTTGTCTGAAATGATGGAGATTGCTGAAAGCGATGAAAAAATAGGAATTGTTTGCCCGAAAGTCTATTTTTATTCAAAACTAAAAGTTTTGCAATATGCAGGATTAAAGTTCGATTTTAACTTTGGAAAATCTATCTTGATAGGACATGGACAGAAAGATAATGGCCAGTTTGACAATATTAAAGAAGCTGATTTCTGCGGAGGCACTTGCATGCTTGTCAAAAAAGAAATTTTTGAAAGGATAGGATTATTTGACAAGAAGTATTTTGCATATTTTGAGGATAATGACTTTGGATTTAAGGCAAAAAAAGCAGGATACAAAATAATTTTCTGTCCAAAAGCAAAAATCTGGCATAAAATCTCCGCATCTTCAGGAGGGCAGAGCAATCCATTTAAAGAATATTATCTGAATCGTAACAGAATTATTTTTATGAAAAAATATGCAGGCAAATGGCAGTTTTCAAAATTCTTAGTCTATCTTTTCTTTGAGAGTATTATTGCTTCAGCAATGTTCCTCAAAAGAGGAAGATTTGATATGCTTAAATCAAAAATAAAAGGAATTTTTAATGGAGTAAGATGGAAAAATGCCTGATTTTTAACACAGAAAAAGATTATGTAAGGACAAAAAATTTTATCAGATTTACAGGTGGTATTTTCAGCCATAAAATAGTGACTGATAGATCAAGAATTCTGAAAATATTAAATATCTTTAGAATAAGAAAAAATGGCTGGGCCTATATCACAAATTTTGATCCTATTGTCCTATTAGTTTGCAGGCTTTTTGGTGTTAAAACTATATCTGATATTCTAGAGCCTTTTCCAGAGATGTCTGATTCATTATTTCAAAGAATTTTTCAGAGCATTCTTGAAAGAGTTGCCGTAAAAAACAGTAGTTTAGTACTTGCTGTCACAGAAGAGGAGGCTAAAAATCTTAAAAGGAAGTATAATCCAGGGAATATCTTAACAATAAGAAATTTTCCAGATATTAATGAATTTAAGCCTTCAAAATCTAAATTCAAAAATTTTTCAATAGTTTATTTTGGGGTCTGCATGCCGAGCAGGGATCTGACAAATGCAACTAAGGCAATATCTAACTTGCAGAAAGAGCATAAAATAAATTTTAATATTATAGGAGACAAAAAGCTTGCTTCTCAGACTTTTTGTAAGTGCAAATATCATGGCTGGCTAAATCATGAGAAATCATCTGGAATAATTGGAAAGAGCCACATAGGGATTGCACCTTATGAAAATAATGCTCATTGCAATCTTACACTCCAGAACAAAGCATTCCAATATGCTGCATGCAACACAATTCCATTAAGCACTAATTTAAAGCCCTTGCAGAAATACAAAGAGATTATAAGAACAACCGAAAATTCGGTTAAAGGCTGGCAAAAAGAGATAGAAAATCTTTATGTTCTATGGGGGAGAAATAAATTGAAATTTAATCAAAGAAAAATCTTGATATCTAATGATTGGACTGCTGAAGATGAATGGGAAAAACTAGATAGTTTTCTTAAAAAGAGAAGTTGAAATATCTGAAAGGCTTAAATCCACGATAAAATCCTGAGATTTAGCTTCTGCGAAGATCTTATCTAAAATGGCTAAATTCTTTTCATTAATATCCTGGGCATGCATCAAAAAAACATAGGGCTTTCCGCTCTTGATTGAATATTCAATTTTAGATGTAACTAAGTCTAATATGCTTTTATCACAAAGTTCTATGGAAAATGGGTCGCATTTGTCATGGCATGGAATTACGACAAGATTATCTTTAATAAAAGGATACGGCCTAAACAAAAACTGGTCTGAATTATAAATAAATCCCTCTTTTGAAAGTATTTTTGGCAAAAATCTTCTCCTGGAAAAATATGGAGAACGATAGCCATAAATCTTTGTTTTAAGCTTTTCTTCAAGAAGCTTTTTCCCTTCTGTAAGCATTATTGAAAAATGATTTTCCCCAAGTTTTTCTTCTGTTTTATCATGCCATATTCCATGCTGGGCAAATTCATGCTTTTTTAGAATCTGCTTTATTGCCCCTGCTTTTTTTGCAGAAAGCAGATTATGTTTAAAACTTGGAATGACAAAAAATGTTCCCCTTATGCCGTATTTGTCAAGCAGGTCAGACAGTCTTTTCAGATTAAGCAAATTGCTTTTTTCAGAGATATCGTCCATTGTAAAAAAGAAAGCATTTAACTTTTCTTTGCCAATCAATGAATGAACTGGAGGAATAAAGTTAAGAGAGTTTATTCCATTTTTCCTTAAAAATTTAAATGCGTGCTTTATCATCTTTCCCCCTTAAAATGAAGATTACTCTTATTTCTTGAGCATATTGTCTTGATAAAGGAGATTATTGTGATATTTCTGGCAATAAAATCCAGAAACAAATATATTGGGATATAGAAGGCATATTCAAAATTTTTATCCTTAACTGAGACAGATAAGCACTGAAATAATATAAATAATAGATAAGCGATAAAAGGGATAGATGCGGCAGGAAATGAAAAGAAGGAGACTAAAAATAATGGAACTGACAAGGAAATTGCTAAGTTAAAAACCAGTATTTTTGCCAAATTAAACTCGGAAATAAGAAGTGAATAGCCTTTTTTCCATCTGAAACTTTCTTTGATAAATCCTCTAAAAGTATAGCTTAAAAAAGTTCTTATTTTTGCTTTTTTTGAAAAATAAGTCAAATATCCTCTTTTAAGTAATTGCTCCCCTAAATAATGGTCTACTCCTGAATAAACATCTGGATTAAGTAAAACCTTGGCACCTATCTTCCCAATTATATCTCTTCTTATGGCTATGCCTGCTGCGCCGTTTGTAGAATTAATGCCCAAAACTTCCTTTATCCATATTTTAGTTATCAAATGATAGTCCGTTATCCATGATATTTTTAATGGGGAGAAGTTCCCGTTAGTGCATACTGCTTTTTTAAGTTTTATAGGCCTTACAAGCTCATTTAACCATTCTTTATCAACAATCGCATCTGCATCAAGAAAAATGATTATTTCCCCTATTGATCTTTCAAATCCCTGTAAAAGTGCTGAATTTTTCCCGCCATTCTTCTGCTTAATTACAGCATATTTCCTAAAACTTAAGTTTCTTTTTGCTTTTACAGCAAGATTATAAGTATTATCATCTGAACTTGCAACAACTATTACTTCTATTTCATTTAAAGCATAATTTGATTTGTTAAGTGCATACAGAGTCATGTCAATGGTTCCTTCTTCATGCCATGCTGGAATTATTATTGAAATCATTTTTTTGAAGCAATATAAAGCCCTAAAGATGTCTTTTTATTCAGAAAAGGTATTTTGACAATTAGACTATCCAAAAAATCAAGCAAAAATTTTGGAAAAATTGATAAAATTTTATATGAAAGGGGATTTATGATAAAACAATTTGTGTATCCTGCATCTATAACTCTAAATTTTTCTTTTAACAGCAGATTTTTCAAGCAGTCAATATTAAAGACAAACAAGTGATCAGAGCCTGAAGGGCCGAACTGCCTTGCGCGCATTTTTTTTCTTTCTGCAATATTTTCAAATAAAGGTGCCCGGCATCCTGAGATCCTTCCTAAAAAAAGATGATTGTTAGGGGTCGTTATAATAAGAATGCCATTCTTTTTCATGCATCTTTTCGCTTGTTTAATAAGCTTTTCAGGATATGCAACATGCTCAATAAGCTCGCCCATTATTATTATATCGAAATAATTCTTTCTGAAAGGAAGATGCATTGCATTTCCGCATACAAATGAGATTTCTCCAAACTCTTTTTTCTTTTTTGCATAATCAAGAAAATTTCTGTTTAAATCAAAAGCAGTTACATCAAATCCATTTTCTGCAAGAATTAATGAGGCTGTAGCCTGAGCACACCCCATATCCAAAACTTTTCTGCCTAAAGATAATTCTTTAGCTGATTTTGTCAGCTGATTTATTCTCCTTAAGCAGGAATAATTCTCATATTCATTATTTTCTTTCTCATAAAGATATCTCTCATCAGCATTGTTTATTTCACTTTCTTTTAATTTTCTCATTTTATCATGGCTTTCTGCTTAATCATACCATAAAGATTTGCAATATCTACTACGGGAAAAAGAGAGGAGCATTTAATTGAATTAATAAAGCCGTACTTTTCAGAGATTTTTGATATTAACTTGAGCCTTCTTCCAAAAGAGAATATGAAAAATGAAGAAAGAAGAAGAATAGCCCATTGGAAATCCTCAAATGGAGAATATAAAAATATTGTCAATGTAACTATCAATAAAAAAGAAAGTATCAGCAAGAAATTTCTCTCAGCAAAACTGAATTTTTCTGGATGCCTTTTTGCAAGAAGAACTCTTCCCAGGCCATACCAGATATGATGCTTGACAAAATTGCTGAATGTTGAACGGTAGTAATGATGCACTACGGGCAATCCCTTTAGAAAAACCACCTTAAAGCCCGCTTTTTCGATATTCCATACTAAATCAGGATCTTCTCCTGAAACCATCGATTCATTAAACAGGCCTGCTTTTCCAATACAATTTTTCCTGAATGCGGCGTTTGGAGTGGCTATTTTTGCTTTATGACCTATACAATCGCTAATCATGCCTTCACAATTTGTAATAAATCTATTTGATGAGCGGGCTATTAATGAACCTCCGATTGCAGAAACCTCTGAATTCTTTTCAAAATAATTTGAGATTCTTTTAAGCCAGCCCCTAGGAACAATACAGTCTGAATCTGTAAATGCAAGTATCTCCCCTTTTGCACGCCTTATGCCTAAATTTCTTGCTGCAGCAGGCCCTTTTTTGCTTTTAGATTGCCTTAACAGTTTGATATTCTCATTAGCATAAACAAAACTTCTTACAATATCTACGCTTTTATCAGTTGAATTGTCATCAACTATTATAATTTCATATATATTTTTAGGATAATCCAGATTAACGAGCGAGTCAAGGCAACTTTCAATAGTATCTTGGCTGTTGTACATTGGAACCACTACTGAAATAAAAGAATCGCCAATAGAATGATTAGCTTGCATAAGATAAACTTTGATAAATCAGATATATACTCTTTTTAAATCACAAATTTGAATAGAACTATTATTCTCCGATAGGGGAGAATAATAATAAACTGCATATAGAGTAAAAAAGAAGTTTTAAGCATGCAAGACAATTAAATCCTATGAATATATCATTAGTTTTGATTGCATTTATTCTGGTAATTTCCCTGCCAATCATGGTTTATTCTTTTTCTCCAAAAGAAACATTCACAGAGCTTTATTTCAACAATCCTGAAGGATTGCCTAGAATAATTAAGATAAATGAAACTAATAACTTTTCATTTACAATAATCTCTCATGAAAAAGCGCTGAAAAACTACAATTATTTCATATCTTCCGAACTAATATCTGAAACAAATGAGATTACTCTCGCCCCTGGAGAAAATATTACAATCGCCCGGAGTATCATAGCCAAAGAAACTGGAGAAGGAAATGTTACGATTAGATTAGATGCCCATGAAATCCATTTCTTTTACTATATTTTTGAATAATTAACATGGACAAAGAAACAAGAAAAATGATAAAAGGATATGTAAAAGACTGCCTTAACAGAGGATATCATAAAGATGAGATAATAGATTATATAGAGAAAAAAGGTTTTGACAAAGAGGAAATTGAAGAGATTGTTCATTTAATGTACCATAAAGACAATCATCAGTTTTTCACAAACCTGCTTTTGCTCCTTGTTCCGTTTATTATTCTTGCTCTAGCTCATTTTATTTTTGATATAGTCATTCCTACAACTATTTTTATCATAGCTCTTGCATTTGCGCTTATTGTTATTCTTGCAATTGATAGGGATGGAAAGAGAATGCTCTTCTTAATTTTAGGTTCTTTTTTTGTTGCAGAAATCACTTTGATTAAATATAATATTGAGATTGGCCTGGCATTATATTCTGTTTTTCTGGCCTTTCTGATTTTATCTCTGACATTCAGAAAATTCAAGCCTGAAGTCAAAGAGGCGCTGTTTATAATAAGCATTATACCTTTAATGAGGCTTCTTGGCGCATTATTGCCTCTTGAGAACTTAGCTTTTCTGCCAAGGACATCTGGAGTTTATGTAATTTTACTAATATCTGCTTTTATTGTATTCAAACATGTAAATTTCAAGAAGATTTCAAGTAAAGACTATATGGGATTTTTACCTTTGGCAATTATTCTAGGTATCGCATTAGGATTGATTGAATTCAAGATTTTAAGGCCTGAACCTATTTTCGAATATTTGAATATTTACACTATCTTATTAGGCTTTGGAGTAATGGGACTCACAGGGCTTGCTGAAGAATTTATTTTCAGAGGCTTGATGCAAAATCATTTTTTGAGAATATTCAAGATAATTCCCACCATATTTTTAACAAATCTTATCTTTATGCTTATGCACCTTATCTGGCTGAATTATCTAGAATTGCTTTTCGTTTTTGTTGTAGGCTCTTTATGCGGGATCATATATTACCGCACGAAAAATCTTGTTTTAGTGGCAATTTTGCATGGAATGGTTAATTTCTCGCTTTTTGTTCTTAGCCCAATCCTGATAAGATAATCTTCTCTATTCAAAGAGAATAAGTGTTTTCTAGTTAGATAAAAAAAAGCGTATAAAAGAAAAATTTTCATCTTATTTTTAAGAAATAAGAAGGAATCTAGAAATCTAAAACAGGCAGGGGGGAAAAGAGAAAAAAGAAATGTTATCAAGTATGCTGTCATCAACTATGGCCTCATCAACTATGGCCTCGTCTACAATGTCTTCAACAGGTTTTATCATAGGCTCCAGCACGCTAATTGGAACCTTGATTTTGATTGCTTTTCTTTCGATATATGAGCTGATAAATTCAAAAGAAGATGGAAGAGAATTATTTGTTCCCGCATTATTTGTTTTATCAATAATTTTCTTTTCAGTCCTTGCATTAGCGATTAGGAATGTAATAACATGATAAATAAGAATAAATTTGGAATGAGTATTGTTTTGATTAGTTTAGCCTTTTTTGCACTATTCTTTATCACGAACACGAGCGCAAAGCTCGCGTTTGACAATGACTGTCCTGTCTCTTCAACCAACTATGTCAATTTCAGCAATGGAACAGCCATATTTTTGCCTTTTACATACAATGAAACAAGCACTACTAATTCGAATATGACTATATTTTTAGGAACAAATACGAACTATTTCTGCAGTGCTATTAATGAAAATTTATCTTCATTCTCCCAAAACCGAACAGTTATTTTCACACCTGAATTTTTGAATGCTCTCAAGACAAGCTCCTGCTCTGCAACTTTTGAGAATTATATGGATAATTACAGAAAGTCTGGTGACTTGTTAAATTCAGATGGAACTGTGTTTTGCGGAGTAAGAAATCTCACATTTGATGCGACAACAAACCCTTCTGGAATTACTTTTAATTATACAATCGCAGGAGTTCCTGTTGGAATTAACGGAACCAACTATAACGGGCCTAGTTTGAAAAAATATATGATTGCTTATTTAATGAATCATCCTGATGCAGAGATTTCAGGAGTTATTTCCACATTTGCAAATGCCATTAATCTTAATGTCTCTTTATCATGCCCTGGTACAAGCAGCATAACTGATTTTTTTAATTCCGGCAAAGGAAATTATACTTCTAAATTCAAGCCAGCTCTATTAGGAATAAACTGGACAGCAGGAGAAAAATTAGAGCCCTCTGACGGGGTTGGCGGAGTATTTGGGTGGCTTCTTGATTATGCTCTTGGGAATCAGGTGCTGCCCATAATTACAGCCGCTAATCTTTCTACAAACAAAATTTATGTATGCGGAGTTGTAATCTTGTCCAACGCTTTAACAAACAGTAGCGTTACAATAACAACAAATACAACAACAATTGATGCAACAACTACTGTCAACACGACTCTTGAAATAGCAACAAACGGCTCTGTGACAAATGCAACTGTTGAGCTTGTAGCATATTCTGAAAATCCTCAAACATCTGGAGCAGTAGGAGTAACAGCATTGAACCGATATGTGGGAATAAGAATAGACAATGCCCTAAAAAATGTTCTTTCTTCAGTCATAATCAAGATTTATTACACTGATTCTGAAGTTTCTGCTGCAGGAGTCCAAGAAGACACTTTAAGGCTGTATTATTACAATGAAACTTCGTCTTCATGGCAGAAATACGACGATCCAAATGGAGGGGTGAATACAACAGGCAATTATGTATGGGCCAATACAACGCATTTCAGTAATTGGGGTATTTTTGGATTTGCTCTTGCAAGTGCAACAACAACCAGCATGGCTGGTGGCGGCGGGATATGCAACAGGGGAATATGGGGGTGCAATTCTTGGAGTGAATGCCTTGATGGAAAACAATCAAGAAATTGTGTTGATAAAGGATTCTGCAAATTTAAAGACAAATTCGAAACAAGAGACTGTTTTGAATTAGGCTCCAATAGTTCTATTCCAGTTTCACAACCAATCCCTGTCAAAATTTCTGAACCTTCATCAGCCATTGCTCTTGCTGTTCCGCTCGGAACATTATGGCCCAGCATGGCGGCTATTGCGATAATCCTTACAATTATTAGCTGGAGAATTCTCGCTAAGAAAAAACAGGCTAAAAAGAAAAAACTGGCTGGAAAGAAAAAGCGGCAGCATGTCCGAAAACGGAAATATCATAAAAGATAAATCTAGTTTTCTATTTTTGTCATAAAAAAGAGAAATATATTTATTAACAAAATTTTTCAGATTACCTTATCTTCTATTTTTAATAAAAAAACTACTCTCTTTGATTAGGTAATAAATTATATTCTTCTAATCAAAAGCAGATATCTTATTAATGAAGAAGAGACATTTAATTTCCTTATTTTTTCTGGCAATTTTCCTAAATCTAGCTACTGTAAAGGCATTGGATATACAATTTGTAAGTCCTACAGAAAATTCAAGTGCAATATCAAATCTCAATTTTATTCAGATAAATGTGACGTCTTCTGATGTAAATTTGACAAACATTACTATTTGCCTATATAATGTAACTGGAAATTTAATAAATTATACATATACTTCAACAAGCCCAAATTATGCTAATTTTTCTGGCTTAATCGAGGGAATATACTTCTTTAACGCAACGGCTCTTAATTCATCTAGCTTTTCAAACAGCACAGAAACAAGAAACATAACTATTGACACAACAAATCCAGCTATTAATTTCACCAGTCCCACAGAAAATGAAAGTTTCATTAACAGAAAGAATATTTTGATTAATGCTACAATAACCGACACAAATTTCAAGAATGTTACTATTAATCTTTATAATCTTACAGGATTGGTCAATTCAACAAGTTCGGCAAATGCAAGCCTGTTCTTGAATTTTACAAATCTTGCTGAAGGAATATATTTCTTTAATATTACTTCTTATGATCTGGCAGGCAACAGCAATTCGACTGGGACAAGAAATGTGACAATTGACACAATAAATCCTGACATAAACTTTACTAACTTAACTGAAATATCTGGATCAATTATAAACACAAATAAGATTTTAATCAACATAACTGTCTCAGATGCAAATTTGGCAAATATCACAATTAATTTATATAATTCCACTAAAGATCTGGTTAATTCCAGTTCGAATAATAATTTTTGCTATCAAGAGACTGTAAATCAGTCCGCTGCCGGAGATGGCAATTGCAATCTGAATTATAGCGGCTCTTATGCAATTGTCGGAACATGGAGCAATGCAAACGGGCTTTATGACGGCTCTTGGGTTGACCCTAACAGAGGCTATGTTGCCAGTCAGGGAAGTAGCGGCATTTTTTATATAAACTATTCAAAGCCCGCAAATGTGATTAACGGAACTTTATGGCAAGTTAAGGTTCAAAATTCTTCTATTCCTATAAATCCTGTAACAGTAAATATCACGATTCCTGATGACTGTTTGAATCAAAATTTGAATGTGCTGCAGCTTTCAATCATTGTTAATTTTGACAAAAACTTTCCTAATGATCAAAATAATTCAATTAACGAAACATGCTGGAACGGAACAGACTGGAAAAGCCTGCTGAAGACTCAAGGTATAGTGGTTTGGGAAGAAGCAATAATATGGAATATTCAGTTCAGCGGATTTACAAACCTGGCAGATGGATTATATTTCTTCAACGCAACAGTCTATGACTTTGCTGGAAACAGCAATTCAACTGAAACAAGGAATGTAACCATTGACACTATTCCTGCCCAAACAGCAGGTTCAGGGTCAAGCACAATTGGGGGAAGCGGGGCAGGATGCACTGAAGAATTAGACTGCAGTGCCTGGAATGCCTGCATAAGTGGGGAACAAGAAAGAACTTGCATTAATACTGGAACATGCAATCAAGGCCAGAGCATAATTCAGAAAAGAAATTGCATTTCGATTTCACCCGAGCTTCCTTTATCAAAACCAAAAACAATCCAACCCCAACCCAGATATCCTTTAACTGGACAAACTATTGCTCCAGCTGTTCCTTTAGGAACATCATTACTGGGAATAGCTGCAATTGCAATAATTATCGCATTCATAAGCTGGAAAATCATAGCACAAAATTCAAAGAAGAAAAGGAAAACTAAAAGAGGGGAAAAATAAATTATGAACTGGCCAATAACAGGCGTAATTCAGTCTCCTAACCCTAACATTTCTGGAAATGAAGTGCCGCTTTCTGCAAACTGGATTTTTTTGATTATAGGCATGATAATTTTAGCATGGATTATAATAAACAAGATACTAAAGAAAAGGAAAAATAAGCTGAAAAAAAGAAAAAATTTGTGAATTAGAATTAGATATCGGCGAATAATGTTTCTTCAGGGTAAACAACAACTCCCTTGTCTGTAATTTTGTAATATCTTATCTCTTTGTCATGGTCTGTTCCGCGCATCTTTCTTACCACTATTCCAGGAGCAAACCTTTGGCCCTGTCTGACAAGATATAAAACAATAACTCCATCAACAACAAATTCTTCCATGCCATATCTTGACAAATCCATTGAATGCTCTTTTGTTTCTGAAGTCAGAATTGTTGTGCAGCCCAAAGAGGACAATGTATTGCACAAAAATGCTAATGCCAATCTTTTTTCTTCTTCTGTCTGCAGGAGCATTGTAAAAAGATTGATAGAATCAATAGCAACCCGTTTTATTTTATTTTGCCTCACAACTTCTTCTATCTCTTTTATTATATCATTAACATTAGCATCAACTTCGTGCATATAAGAATTCAGATTTGCTATAGGCCCGCCAATTATGAATAAACTACCATTTCTTTCTGCGCTTTCAGCATCTATTCCTAATTTTTTCATATCTGAAATAATCTTGTCCCTCTTTTCTTCTAATGTAACATACAAACTAGTTTCTCCATTCGATGCACCATTGCATACATACTGCATTAAAATAGTCGTTTTTCCAGATCCGCAGGGGCCTGAAAGCAGAATATTTCTTCCCTGAATTAATCCGCCATGAAGCATTTTGTCCAAACCCTCAATAGAAGTGCTTATTCTGTTGATATTGCTCTTTGTTTTTACAGATATTATTCCAATCATATCATCTTCCCCCTCTTTTTTCTGTTTAGCCATTATATTCTCCTAAGACAATAAATTTTTTTCTTGTCTAAAGTATGATGCAACTTTTTAGCAAACATGAATGAAAAAATTCCAAAGATAAGGCCTGAAAGATGCGATAATGATGAAAGCTTCGCAGTTGAAGCTCCTGCAAGATAAGCTTCTGCTAATATGATCCCTGAAAAAAGAACAAGCATGTGCCATTCTTTGATTTCATATTTCTTTGATTCCAAAGCAATCAATCCAAAAATTGAATAAATCGCAACTGAGGCACCGAGAGCAGTAAACTGTATAATAAACCATAAAGGCAGGACAGCAAGAAAACCCGCGAGAAGATAGATTGAAGAAAAATCCGAAAATCTTGTCTTCAACTCAACTATCCCCGCAGTAATAATCAGGAGCCCAACTAAATTTTCTATCAAATGACCAGTATTTAGATGGGCAAAAGGATAAGTCAGAAACCTCCAAAACTCCCCCTCTTGAACTTTGAGTGGAATTAAAGCAAAACCTTCGACATGACTTGGAAGGATAAAGAATAGTATATAGACTGCTGACAAAAGTCCTGCAAACAAGAGATAAGGCCAGATTTTCATCGTCCTCGCAAAATAAATTTTTTTAGTTTTTCTTTTGACCTTAAGATATAAGCAAGCACGATAATTCCTGCTGCAATAATCAAAAATCCTTCAATTGACATGCTATTGATTTGCATTTTCAAATTAAATTTTCTCTTTTACACTGGCAGGGAAAGAGGTCTATTCTCTTTATTCAGTGAATAAAAGAATTAACTTTGATTAAATATCAAAAAAGGTATTTATGAGAAAAATCAGATATAACCTCATGCTTCAAACCAGTATACCTAAACTAGATGAACTTATTGGCGGAGGAATCGAACCTGCCAAGAGTGTTCTCTTTTACAGCCAGCCCGGAGTTGATGATAATTCTTTCGTGCAGCAGATATTATTTCACAGGCTGCAAGAAGGAGATAATGCACTGTATTTAGTGAATAATAAAATTCCTAGGATATTAAAGCTAAATTTGAAGAATCTCGATTATGACACTGAAAAATACGAGAGAAAAGGCTCTTTTGCGCTTTTTGACTGTTATTCCGAGTATTTGGGGGTAACATCTGAAGAAAAATTCTCAAGTCCATTAGAATTAAAAGAAATTAAAAAAAGGCTTTTCAATGCGCTTGAAAAAATAAAAAATAAAAATAGTCTGCTGGTGGTTGATTCCCTGTCAACTTTTTTTGATATATGCGGGCAAAAAGATGTAATATCTTGCATGAAAGAGGTCATAGGAAAGGCAAAAGAGAAGAATGTCACAACAATTTTTATGTTTACTGAATGGCCCTACAGCGAAGATGCAAAAAAAAGAATAAAGGAGATGTTTGATTGCATAATTGAGCTAAAGGCTATTGAAAGAAATATTTTCTTGAGGAATTATTTTACATTAAGCAAGGCTAGCTGGATAGGCAAGCTGAAAAAACAGGAAATACCTTTCAAAATAGTAAGCCCTGGGGGAGTTAAAGTTTACATACCAAAAATAATGGTTACCGGCCCTTACAATGCAGGAAAAAGCTCTTTTGTCCATTCTGCAAGCATAAGATCAGTTTCTGTTGAAAGATTTGGATTAGAAGGTAAGAATACTACAGTCGCATTAGACCATGGAAATGTTGATTATGGAGGATTTTCTGCTGATTTGTTTGGAACTCCTGGACAAGAAAGATTTGATCCCCTTCTAGAGCTGCTTGGAGGAGATAGCATAGGAGTTATTGTTTTGCTTGATGCAACTGCGCCTGAAACTTTTGAAAGAGCAAAAGAAATGCTTGAAAAAACAAAAACAAAGGGTTTGCCAAGTGTTATTGTCGCAAATAAGGCAAATCTTCATGGCGCATTAAAACCTGAGCAAATAAGAAAAAAAATGAAGCTTGCAAAAGATATTCCAATAATTCCCGTGATTGCTGAAAGCATAAAGGCAATCAGAGAAGGCCGGAACAAGAAGGACATATGCAAGCTAAATAAAGACGATGTCAGTAAAGTGCTTGACACTTTGTTCAAGGAGATAATCTAAAATGGATTTATTAGAGATCCTTTATCATACAAGCGGAATCTTGGCAGGAATTTTTCTGACAGGAATAGTTGTATTGCTATTCAAAAAAAACAAGGATCTTGTGAGAACAAGTATTTTTCTGAGATACAAACAATTTAGAATTGCTTTTTTGACAGTAGCGATAGGCTCTATTATCTTTATCATAGGGAATTTAGCAGGGCTTATATCACATAATACTCTTGCGATATTTCATGATATAGGGGAGATAGTCTATAATATAGCTATATTGGTTTTTGCTCTTTTGATATTCCAGATTATAAGGGGTAAAAATGCCTGACACAAAAAAAGACAAGCTGATTGAACTGCTTAAAGAAATGCAGAAAATAGGAGATATAAACGGAAGCATAATTGTTTCAAGAGACGGCCTTGTCATTGCAAGCAATATCACTGAAATTGATGCTGATACTTTTGCCGCTATGTCTGCAGCAATGCAGGGCGCAGCAGAGACTGCAACTTCTGAGCTGAAACAGGGAGAAGTTAATCAGATAATAATCGAGACAGGGAAGGGTAAGATAATTTCTACAGGTGCTGGAACAAAGGCAATACTTGTCATACTGACTTCAAGGTCAATAAACTTAGGGCTTGCTTTGCTGGAGATGGGGAAAGCGGCTGAAAAAATCACAAATACACTAAAATGAAAAAAGAGGTCTATGAGCAAATAATTATTGCTATAGTCAATCAGACAAACCAGATTATAGGACCTGTTGCGATTATGCAGGCCAATAATATCAAGGGGCTGAAAGTTACAGCAGCAGGAGATGTAGGCATAATGGGGAATCCGATTGAAAAAATAAAAAAATTGATTAAAGCCTATGAAATCCTGATAGGCCCTGTGGCAACAACTATTGCAAAAAAGGGAATTCAGCAAATTCTTGAAAAGAACCCAAAACTAAAGATTCCAAAAGAGCTCAGATAAAATGGCAAAAAAAGACTTTGGCGGCTTGAACACAACTTTAATTCGTCAGCTTAGAAAGAAAATTGAAGAGCTGAATGAAGAAAAGGAAAAACTGCAGATTATTTTTGACAGCGCAAATGACGGGATTCTTATTGCAGATATAGAGAGCAAAAAATTTTACACAGGAAATAAGGCTATCTGCAGAATGCTTGGCTACAGTCTGGATGAAATAAAAAATTTAAATGTTTTAGACATACATCCAAAAAAAGACTTGCCTTATGTTCTGGGTCAGTTTAAACTACAAGCTATAAAAAAGATTGATCTTGCCAAAAACATGCCAGTTAAAAGAAAAGATGGCAGCATATTTTATGCGGATATTAATTCTTCCCCAATAAGAATAAGCGGAAAATCATATTTATTAGGAATTTTCAGGGACATAACCGAAAAGAAAAAGGCTGAAGAAAAATTAAGAGCAAGTGAAGAAAAATATAAGGCAATCCTTAATAATTCTCCCGCAGTCATATTTGTAAAAGATATAAACGGAAATTATCTCTTTGTTAACGCTCTTTATGAAAAGTTATTTCATGTAACAAATAAAAAAATATCTGGAAAAACCGATTATAATGTCTTTCCAAAAAAAGCAGCAGATGCTTTCAGGACTGCTGACCTTAAAGTGCTAAAAGCAAATAGGCCTATTGAAGTTGAAGAGGTAGTGCCTCAGAAAGACAGCATTCATTATTATATCTCCTTAAAGTTCCCTCTTTATAATGCAAGCCACAAGCCTTATGCTGTATGCGGAATAGCAACAGATATCACTGAAAGAAAAAAAGCAGAAGAAAAGCTTACTATACTAAAGAGGGCCGTAGATGCATCTGAGGAGGTAATCTTTCTAACAGACATAGACGGCCTAATAACCTATGTTAACCTCGAATTTACAAGAATTTATGGGTATAAGTCAAATGAGGTTGTTGGCAAGACAACACCAAGAATACTGAAAAGTGGAGCTATGAAAAGAAAAGATTATCAATTATTCTGGAAAACAATTCTAAACAAACAATTAGTCAAAGGAGAGATTATTAATAAGACTAAAAAAGGCAAATTAATAACTATGATCGGCTCTGCTAATCCTATTCTTAATGAAAATAAAGAAATTATTGGATTTTTAGCCATTCAAAGAGCAAAAGCAAAATGAATTCTGCAACATTAATCCTAAGCAAGCCCCTAGAAGGCAAACGCGAGTTCATAGAGAATTATGCTAAAAACGCGATAAAAGAGAATAAAACGATTTTATTTGTGCTGACTGACAAAAGCCCTGAACAGATTAAAAGGGAAATGCTTGAAAGCAAGATATTTTTCAAGAATTTTTATTTTGTTGACTGCTATTCCCAGCAGACTGGATTAAACTGCCAAAAATCTGAAAATATCCAATATGTTTCTGGCCCTCTTGCGCTGAATGAGATAAGCATATCCATTTCTGATTTCCAGAGGGAATTTTTGAAAAAAGAAATCCCCCATTTGATTATTTTTGACTCCCTCTCCACCTTGCTAATGTATTCCAATGCAGAAGCCATAGGCAGATTTCTTCAGATACTTATAGCAAAGATAAGAAATCTTCAAGGAGAGGTAGTCTTTACTATTGAACAGGGCATGCATGATGATAAAGCAATTGTGACTATAGAGCATTTAATGGATTCTATAGTCGAAGTAAAGAAAGATAGTAATAAAATTCTGACAAAAGAAAGCGGCGGAAACTGGGCTGAACTAATATAGGGAATAGCCCTAGGCGGATTCGAACCGCCGTCCCAGCCTTTCCCCATAACTTCTTTTTAGGGAAGTTGGTAAGAAACCGTAGGTTTCTTACACCAGAGGGCCGGATCCTTGACCACTAGACTATAGGGCTAATGTTTTAAGAAAAATAGTTTACTTTTTAAATTAATATGCTCTATTAAAAACAAGAGCCCATGACAAGCAAAGAATTAAGAGACTATATACGAAAGAATTTGAAGAATTATTCTTTTGACATGATAAAGGGCAATCTCATGGCAACGGGATTTGCTGAAAAAGAGATAGACCATGCATTCAAAAAAATCACGCATCCTGCAGGCGCTTTCAAGATATTTTCTATGTTCTTTTTATGCCTTCTTTTATTTGGAAGCATGTACGCTTATTTTTTTGTAATATCGCCGGTATTCGTGCAAAAGCCGATTTTAGAGAAAACGCCATTGAACATTAATGCTCCAGCATTAAGCAGTCTGCCAAGCCCGGTAAATCAGACTCTGATAAAATCAGGGCATATAATCTTCTTGCTGAATGAGATTGGAGCCTATAAACTCCACCCCTCATTGACTGGTGAAAACCCCCAGATAAATGTTGATGTGGATGGAAGAGGATATTCCTTCAGTGTTATTAATAATGGAATAATCGATGTGCAAAACAATTTAAATCCAGACATAAAAATAATCTCTAATGAAAGTTCATTGATAATGATTTATCAGAGCAACAACACCAAAAATGCTGTTTTGACAGAATATAATAATGGGAGCATTAAAATAGTGCCTATCGCGGAAATGTCTGTTTTGGCATTAAAAGGATACAAATCTTTGTATGATTATTTTGGGATTACAGGGTCTGTGATTTCCAACAAGAATGTGGAAGAATATTATAGCATAATAGACTTGATTTTTATTGCAATAGTATCTGGAATAATAATCGCCTTGGCTTATCTTGCTAAAAAAGAATTGGTTTAAATTTGCTTATTGACTGCGCTTTCTAGATTCTTGATATCTGAATTAATTGTTTCAATTTCAAATCCTAGTTCATAAGGCAGATAAACAATCGCATTCGTTGAAGCTCTTCTTAATCCCAAATTTGCGCCAGATATTTCTTCTACAAATCCTTCTTCTCTTTTCTCCTTGCCGTTTAAATGATAAAGAACAATTACTTGCTTCCCAGAATATTCCCTCTTTAACAAAGGCAAATCCAAATCCAGCTTGTTTGGATCAATTTTCATAAATTATTTAAAGTTAGATGGTATTTATAGATATATGAAAACAATCATAATAGTATTGATTCTTGCATTGATTTTAGGTAGTCTGTTCATAATTTCCAGCAATCATTACAATCTTTCAACAAAAGAGGGAAGAACAGACTTTGCAAAGACATATTTTGGATGGATTGGGCAGCTTGGAAAGAATCTTTATTCTATCACTTCTTATTCCGTAAAATTGGACTGGACTCCTAAGACTTCATAAGTAGTAAGAGTTAATTTAATCAATTTTCTCAGAAACATAAATTCTGTATCCAGATTTCTTGGCAATTTCCTTTACATTTCCGAAAATTCTGACCATATGCTTCTCCAATTCCCTTCCGCCAATGTTATGCCTTGCGACCATCTGGAATAATCCTTTTGGAAGCAAAAAATCCTTGCTTTGCTCAATCATTTTGATGCAAAGATCTTTTCCTGCGGCCTGCGGTGGATTTAACAGAATAGTGTTGAATTTTTCATCAATATTCTCAAAAAGGTCAGACTGCATTGCACGAGCATTTTTCAAATTGTTAATCTCGATGTTTCTTTTAGAAAGCATTACTGCTCTTTTGTTTATGTCTGACATCAAAACATCTGTGGAGGGATTGTCTTTGGCAATTGCTATGCCAATTGCCCCATAACCGCATCCAAAATCAAGAACTTTCCAGCCTTCCTGAATGATTGCATTTTCTGCAAGGAGCATTGATCCTTTGTCAACTTTAGACTTTGAAAAAACTCCAGATCCCGTGTACAATTCTAGGCCATTACCCCTAATTACTATAGAAAATTTCTGCAGATCTAAAGGCGAAAATTGCTTTTTTTCATAATAATGTGACATATTCTATAAAAAGAAAAAGAGATTAAAAGATTATCGCTTTTTCCACTTTGATCAAAAAAACCTTTCAGGTTTTTAGGATGCATGAAAATTCACGAGGAATTTTCTGCACAGAAAATCAGCAAGATTTTCATGTGATCAGAAATGGAAATATTTCTGACATGAAAGATTTTTAAACAACTTTTCCTAAAGACATTATAAAGAAAATAGAAACATCCATTTTAAAACTAAAGGTTGTAGTTTTCTATTTTCTGTATCCTAAAAACGAATGCTTTTTCAAACCGCACCTTTTAAGGTTTGGCAGAATTCGTTTTTTTGATAAATGCCTCCGTGGCTTAGTGGTATAGCACTTCCTTGGTAAGGAAGAGATCGCGAGTTCGACTCTCGCCGGAGGCTTATCTTCTCTTGATTAAAGAGCTAAGGCTATCATTTTTGCAATTTTTAATTATCTAGAAGATTACTTGAACATAACTCTTAACGAATCGAAAAAGTTATGTTTTGCCTGATTGCATTCTGTTCTTGTTCCTTTAAAGCCATTCATGCATTCTGCTCTTGCGTCTTTATATTCTGACAAGCATTGCTTTGTCGCATTATTGTCAGAATTGTTTATTGAGCTTATTTTGCATGCAGCAGCTATTCCATTCGAGGCATTCAAGCAGTCATTCTTGATTTTTGCAGAATCTGAAACACAGCCAACAAAAGTCATTCTCTGGTTTTTGATCTGCTGTTTTACCTGTGATTTATAATTGGTCCAGTTTTGTCTTATTTCAGCGATATTCTGCCTTGTTTCAGATATGTTCTCTTTTAATGGTTTTATCTGGCTCCTTGTCTCATTCATCTGATATTGTATCTGTCTTGTCTCATTTATCCTTTCTTGCATCTGCTCTGTATAATTATTATATTTTTGCCTTAGTTCAGACATATTTTCTCTTATCGCATTTATCTGATCTCTTTCAGACAAATTCGGAGTTTCATTCTGAGCAATCGCAAAAGCAAGCATGCTGATTAAGAGAATTCCTGCAATAAAGAAAACAAATATTTTGTTTTTCATTTTTATCCCCCCTTTTAATGAATATATGAATTTCAGGTTATTCTTAAATATTTCTAAATACCCTAATCAGGTTTTTAATAGGAGATAAAAGAAATCTCTGCCTGGGACATTTTATGATAGAAGTCTAATTCTGCCTGTTTCTCTTTTGATGATCCGAATGCCATGTCCAAGCCGAAAAACATCATGAACCATCCTGCCGGCTCAAGCAAAGTTGAAAGGGCAATCTGCAATAATTCTTGATTCAATGAAGATTTGACAAAAACTGCCAAGAACATTGAAGCGAATCCGCATCCTGCTATAGACAATCCTTTTCTGACTGTCTTTTTCTTTTCTTGCTCCAAAAGATTATGATGCCTCTTAAAATGCTCATGAAGTCTTTTTTTTATCTGATTTTCTTTTTCAGCACTCCTTAAATTTTTAGGAATCAAGAATCTCAATTCAATCGCGCCAGTTTCCTTGTCTCTTGAAGCTCGTTTGATTTCATCCAGAAAGTCTATGGAAACTGATCTTTCCGAGTAAGAGCGAGGATCAAAGTCTGAAAAGATATCGTCATAATTGTCAAGCCACAAAGAAATCTCAGACATGCTCAGAAGCTTTTCTTTTTCAAACTCATTCTTTAATTCGTGCTTTTCCTCTTTTTCCATCTTGCCTCTTTTTGTTCTAAATTATAAAATGATGTTATACTTTTGGTTTCGCTGACGTCATACGAAACAATGAAATAAATAATTATCTTATATTAAGCTATATCATCAATTCGAATGATATGATAGCCGAATTGTGTTTTGACTGGCCCGATTATCTGGCCTTTCTTGGCATTTCCTGAAAGGCATGCAGTCTCGAATTCTTTCACCATCTGACCTCTTCCAAACCATCCAAGGCTTCCGCCTTTCTTTCCAGAAGGGCATAATGATCTTTCTTTGGCTATCTCTTCAAAGCTTTTTCTTTTGTTTCTAATATCATTCATCAAAGCCAGAGCTTCTGTTTCAGTCTTGACAAGAATGTGTGATGCGTTTGCTTTATTTGTCATGTTCGATTAAAGTGGAAAGGATTTTTAAGCTTTAGTCTTTTATCCAAAAACCTTGAGCAGAAGCATTATCAAGACTCCTGCGATGAAAGTGATTATCTGCCAGAATGAAATTCTGACTTCTGTTTCTTTATGCAGCTCAGGAATCAAATCGCTTCCAGCAACATAGATGAATCCGCCAATTGTCAGGGGAATCAAGAATACCTCTATTCCCTTTGTGATCCCATTAAGCCAGAATGCTACTAATCCTCCAAGAATTGCTGTAAGAGCGACTAAAAAATTCATCAGAAGAGCCCTTTTCATTGAAAATCCTGCATGAAGCATGACTCCAAAGTCTCCTATTTCCTGGGGAATTTCATGGAAGAAGACTGCTAAAGTAGTTGCAAATCCAACTGGAATGCTTACAATATAGCTTGCAGTGATAATCATCCCATCAATGAAATTGTGCAAGGCATCCCCGAATAAATTCATGTAGGCAAAAGGATGGACATGCTGCTTGGTTATCGGCATGTGGCAATGCCTCCAATGAACTACTTTTTCCAGTATGAAAAATAAAAGAATTCCTGAAATGATGTAAAAAGGAGACAAGAAAGTGAATTTTCCCTCCTTTATTAATTCTGGAAGAAGATGAATGAATGCGTCCCCGAATAATGCTCCTGCAGACAAGCTTACCATATAAATCAGAATTGTTTTCAGTTTCCCTATTTTAATTCCAATAAAAACAACCCCTATCAGCGATGCAAGGCTGACTATGAAAATGCTTAATAAAGAATAAAAAAGAATTGTCATTTTACATTTTTTCCAGGATTTGTATCCTTTGATTTATGTCAGGATGAGTGCTGAACATTGTCTGAATTTTTGTTCTTGTCGGATCAGACATGAATAAACTTGCTATTGCCTTATTTACTTTCATCGGCTTGTCATTCTTTATTTTTTTCAATGCTCCAATAAGTCCGGTAGGACTTCTTGTGAATTTTACTCCTGTGGCATCTGCTGTGAATTCTCTTTTTCTTGAAATTGACAATTGGACAAGCTGAACAGCTATAGGGGCTAGAATTGCAAGAACAATCCCTATTACAAGGAAAATCGCACCCCCCTTGTTATCATCTTTGCTTCCTTTGAACCATAGGCTTCTTAAGAAAATCTCTGAGATTATGGCAATCATCCCGACCATTACTGCTGCCAGGGTCATGAATCTTATATCAAAATTAGCAATATGCGAAAGCTCATGAGATAAAACTCCCTCTAATTCCTGCTTGTTCAATTTTTCCAATGCCCCTGTAGTTACGCAAATGACTGCATGCTGCGGGTCTCTTCCAGACGCGAATGCGTTAATCTGATCATTCTGCATGACATAAAGTTTTGGCATCGGCAGACCGCTTGCAAGACTTAATCCTTCGACTGAATCATAATACTGCTTGAATTGCGTTTGATTTGCAGGCTTCGCATTTACTGAAGCTAGAGCGATTTTGTCAGAGTTGTAATAGCTGATTAAAATGTAAGAGATTGAGATTATTATTGCAAAAATCATTATTGTGAAAAAGGATATGCCTGAATAAATTTTAGATATTACATATCCAAGAATAAGAAAAACTAAAAAAATTAAGAACATCAAAAAGAATGATTTTCTCTTGTTTTTCGCTATCTGGTCATAAAATGAAATTCTTTCCATGTTTGTTATAAACTGCTATCAGCTTTAGAAAATTAAATTAGAAGCTGACTTTGGGGACAGCTCTCTGGGCCGCTGGAATCTGCAGATATTCTTTCTTCTGTTTCCCATAAATTCCTGCGAAGAATGATCCTGGGAAAGTTGAGCATGCAGTGTTGTATGACAATATTGAATCATTGTAATATTGCCTTGAATATGCGATTTTGTCTTCAATTGCAGCCAGTTCTTGCTGGAGTTGAAGGAAGTTTTCATTTGCTTTTAATTGTGGATAATTTTCAGCGATTGCGAACAATTTTCCAATTGCTCCTGATAATGCATTTCCAGCTTTCATCTTGCTTACAATGTCACCTGCTGAAACCATGGCTTTTCTCGCTTCTGTGACTTTTTCCATTATGCCTTTTTCATGCTTGGCATATCCTTTGACTGTTTCAATCAAGTTAGGGACCAAATCTGCCCTTTTCTTCAGCTGAACATCGATCTGAGAAAGACTGTTATCTGCCCTATTGCTTAGAATTGCGAATTTGTTGTAATAGCCTATGAAAATCAAGGCTAGCAAAAAGACAATTCCTATTAATATCCAAAGTATTGGCATCATACTAGTACTATCAATATGACATTTATAAAGATTTTGTATATAAATCATAAAATCATTCTGTTTTTTCATCACACTTAATTTTTTAAACTGCAATAGCCTAAACTATGTATGGAAAAAGAGTTTATTGTGCATCTAGGAGAATTTGGAGAGCATTCTGTCCTGGAATTTGACGCAGACATGCTGATGGAAACATGCAAAAAAAGCAATTATCCTGAACTGAAGGAATTTTCCGGAGTTTTGGAGGAAATGTTCAAGAAAGACAATATTGTTGAAGCGGACATATTTGATTCAGCTTTAAGCCAAAAAGGATTAAGAATAAAAGTTCAGCAGTTGCAGTATATTCTTGAGGAATTGACTCAGAATGGCAGTTTATTTTCATTCTTGTGCATCAGATGCCAAAAAAGGCACGATGGCAAGGAATTGAAATGCAATTCCTACAAATTCAATATGGGCAAGGAATATTCCTGCCCAAAAGGACATTACATCTGGAATGTCACGCATAATTCTTAAAAACTAATTTCTAAAATTTCTAACAATAGCTTTTTATAGCAAACGCAGTTGTCATAATCATGGAGAAATTAAAAAGGCTTAAGGAGCAGTATGAAAAGCTGGAGAAAAAATACAAACTGCCAAGCTTCCAGGAATTGAATGAAGAGTTTGAGATAGAAAAAATCGCTGAAAAAGAGACTGAACTTCTGCTCAGGAATATAAGAAGATGCATTCTGGAAAAACTTGTGGCTGTTTCAAGATTCTTTGAATTGATGCTTAATCCAACAGAAGCGAATCTGATGATCTTGTCAATGTTAAAAGATATTGATCATGAAACAAAGAAAAATATGGAAAAGCTGTACAAGGAGATTTCACTTATTGAGATAACTTCTCTTGAAATGGATTTGGATTATAATGAAAAGAATGAAGCTAAATTCATCTCAGATGTTTCTAAAAGCTGGAAAAAATTAAAGTCTGAATTAAAGAACATAAGCTCCCATCTTGGAGTTAACTGGCATGTTAAGGAAAAAATCTCAGACGGATATTTCGGTTAGGTAAGTGGAAATTATTCTTAGTTAAGTTTTTTCAAGAAGCTGACGTTTTCTTTGACTAAATTTGGCATTTACCCTTATAATAATCTGCAGTCTAATTCCAATGCCACAACTGGCATTTCTATATTCCAGCTGGCAAGAACTTTTGGATTAATTTCTCCGAAAATACCTATAACTTTCTTCCCCGAAATAATTTCAGCCTGCCTTCCTGCAATGAAGCTTGGATGATTTGACTCTTTGATTTCAAATCCGGCATTCAAGTTTTGCATCAGATAGAATAAAATCTGTTTTATGTTTGTGAAGTTCACTCTGCTGTCTGAAAATGCTATTGCGAGCTTTTGGATTGTTTCTGAATTTACTTCATTTTCAGCCAATTCTGTAGCATTTCCAATCTCAAAAATTTTCTGTGGATATGTTTTTGTTGTATTCTGACTCAAGACATTCATCAATGATGGAAGAACCCAGTTTCTCAAGCAAGTGTATGTTTGCGAGGCCGGATTTTCTATTTCGATTATATTCTCCTCTTTAAGATTCATCTTCTTGAACAGATCATTCTTGTTGGACATGTTAAAGGTAAGAATTTCCTGAAATCCAAGCCCTATCAAAAGCTGGGCGATATTATCAGCCTTCTTTGTTTCTTTCAGTAAAGATCCTATTGTTGATATTTTAGGCTCTTCTGGCTCGAAATTCCTGTAGCCATATGCGATTGCAATGTCTTCTATGATATCAAAAGCATGAATGACATCTGCTCTGTAGAATGGAATCTCTGCTTCAATCTCTTTTCCTTTTATCTTAGCATTGTATCTTGCTTTTTCTAGCAAGGATATAATTTCTTTTAGAGTAAGAGTTAATCCAAGCCTCTCATTGACCTGTTCAATGGAAAAACTTTTGGTTTTTATCTTGAATTCAGGGCTTGTGAAGCTTTTCCCTTTTGATTTTATGCTTGCTGAATAGATCTCTCCGCCCCTGTCTGCAAGGGCTGCTAGAGTGATGTTCAATGCTAACATTATTTTGTTTTTGTCAAAACCAGTTACTTCAACAAAAAGATTTTTTGTCTTTTCCGTGACTTTTCCTGAATAATTGCTGTTGATTATCGGAGGCATGCTCAGCACATTTCCTGAAGAATCAATAAGTAGGGGATATTCAGTTTCATGTTCAAGCAAGCAAGCGTATTCTCTCCCTTTTTCATTCTTGCTCAATATCTGTCTTGGTGTCAATGATTCTTTCATTTCCAGAGGAATGAATTTTATTGAATCGGGCTTGACAGATTTGTATGTTATCGGCCATTTGATTTTGTCAAAATCATAAATTCCAAGGGCTATCTCTTTTCTTTTTCTTCCAAATCCTTCGCATAGCTTTTCCTGAAGTTGTATGATCTGTTTTATCGAGTGATCATCAAGCTTGACATTCTTTATGACTGCGCAGACAATTTCAGGCCTTGCTTTTGGATTTTCAGAGTTTAAAGCAAATGAAGATTTGTTTATCTTGTATAGAGCTAATCCTTTTTCTTTTCCAAAAATTCCCTTTAAATCCCTTGCAATCCCCTCTGCAGACAAAAGATCCGGCCTGTTGCTGTCTTTTACTTCAATAATCAGCTTGTCTTTGTCTTCCATTGACTGCTCAATCTCAATCTTTGAATAATCCTGTACTTTTTCTAAATCAGCATTTCCAATAAAACCTTTCAAATCTTTTAATGAAATTTCTATGTTTGTCATTTTTTCTTGTCAGCATATCTGAGCCATTCCAGATCTGAGCTGAATAATTGGCGGATATCATGTATGTTCTCTTTTATCATGTACAATCTGTCAACTCCAAGGCCCCATGCCAGAACAGGCTCTTTTATTCCAAGCGGGCCAGTCATCTCTGGCCTGAAAATTCCTGCTCCTCCGAATTCTATCCATTTTCCAAGTTTCTCGTGATAAAGATAGCCTTCAACGCTTGGCTCAGTGAATGGGAAATATGATGGAAGGAACTTCACTTTTTTGCTGCCTGTCAATTTTTCAGCGAATACTTTTAATATTCCTAAAAGGTGCTTGAAATTTACGGATTTGTCAATAACAATTCCTTCAAGCTGGTTGAATTCAGCCAGATGGCTCGCGTCAATTATGTCTGGCCTGAAAACCCTGGCAACTGAAAAGTATTTTCCTGGAATTTTCGGATTGTTTGCTAAAATTCTCGCTGAAACAGCTGTTCCCTGCGACCTTAAAACAAGCTTTTCAGATTCTTTCTCAGAAAATGGGACTTTCCATCCTTCGCTTCCAAATCCTCCATCTTCATGCACTTTTTTTACATTTGCGAGTATTTTTTTATGCTCTTTCAAATCTCCAGATCCTTTTACAAAATATAAATCATGAATTCCTCTAGCAGGATGATTCTGCGGCATGAACAATGCGTCGCAATTGAAGAAGTTTGTTTCAACCAGCGGCCCCTTTGACTCTTCAAAGCCCAATGAAACCAAGATTTCCCTTACATCTTTCAAAAATGAGAGGTAGGGCTGTCTTTTTCCGCCAGAAATTCTTGGGACAGAGCTCTTGATGTCATATCTTCTGAACATCTTGTTTTTCCATGTGCCTTTCAGAAGCATTTCAGGAGTAAGTGATTCAATAAGCGTGGAAGAGGATTTTATCTTTTCAGAATTTTTTAGCAATTCTTTTCCCAGATTTGTTATTTCAAATTCAATATCTTTTATCTCCTCAACTTTTACAACATCTTTTCTTGATCTTAATTTGTCAAGAGAGTATTTTTGTTCAGGAGTCAATGAATTAAAGTCCAGCGGCAGTTCAGAAATGAATTTTTCCTCTGGAGATTGTTTTGCTATTTCAGATTCTTTTGCAGTCAATATTATCATGCCGCCGCTCATAGAGATTAATGCCTTTCCTTTCAGCACCCCTAAAGCAATGCTAAATTCCTCATTGCTCAATTTTGATTTCTCTTTGGCTTCATTAAATGGGATTTTTTTATTTTTTGCGAGAAAATTAAGAAGTCTTCTTTCAGGCAGTTCCTGCTTAAGATAAAGCTGCCCATTTTCGCCTAAAGAAACCGCTTTTTTTGATTTTAGTATGATTTGGACAATTCCTTTGTTGCTCAAGAATTCCAATGCCCTTTTCACAGCAACATCTGGCTGTTTTGACTCTTGTGCTATCTTCCCCATATCCCTAAGATTCAAGAAAGGCAGCACAGCCTTCTCTATAGGAGACAATTCAAGAATGATATCATCTACGCTCTTTTGCATTAAATAAAAAGACCAAGAAGACTTAAAAAGTTTACTTATTGTTTTCTCGCAAATTAATATACTTATTTAAGCTTTTCAGAAGATTATTGAGTATATTCAAATCAGAATCTTCTTTTTTTTGGTTGAAACTATTAATCTTGTCGTTTATGCTTGTGACATACAGATTAATGTTATGGACATATTGGCTTTTATTGCATTCTTTAAATTCAGGATATCTTTCATAAACATTTTTCATTTTCGGCAGTGGAAATTTTTTTAAGCTCATAAAAATATTAGTTTCAGTTAGCTCATTTGAAAAATCATGATAAATAATAAGTTCAAGAGCTTCTTCTTTAGAAAAGGGTTCTTTTGCTAGTATGTCCTTAAAAAGCTGTTCATATTTTTTAGGGTAAACGTTCATTTTGCCTCATTTATTTCTTCTTTGGAATCAAGGCCGAATGAGATGTCTTTTTCTCTATAATTTTCCTGCAGATATGTATGGCAGAGTTTTTTATTTTTATTATATCCATTGCACCCCTTAAGATGGTCTGGCAAAGATGCTGTTTTGCATTCTCTTTCATACCAGAAGCATTTCTCTATTTTATTTTCAAGCAGTTTTGGTTCTGTCATTTTTTATTGCATAGATAATATACTTCAATCTGGGGCTGCCCATATTTGTCATTTACAGTTGTTTTAACTGCTTCCCCGACATAACTGCATTTTTTCAGATTTTCCCCAACAAGAAAGCATCTTTCGAGCTTCTGAGGGCGTTGACTGCATCTTTCAATACATTTTTCAACGGCATCTTCTAATTTTTCTGTTTCCATTTTACTTTTTGATTATATCATAGTAAGCACAAATTTGATCATTATCATTCAATTGAATGGAGCTTTCTACAGTCGCATTGCTTCCTACCCAATCTGAGATTTCTTTTTCCAGATTTAGATTAACCTTTCCTTTTTTTCTTATTATAAGCTCTTTACCCGCTTTTGCAGACGATATAAATCTGACTATAGCTTCCCTTTCAGTATTGCTCAAATTCGCAGAATTTGCATCTTTGCTGCATATTTCACATGGTTTATAGTTAGGTTTTAATTGAGAATTATAGCTGCAGCTTTGCAAAGGCGCTAAAAGCAGATAGCTTCCAAGTGTATAAACCCCCATCTTTTTGATATTCATTTTTTATCCTCCTTATTTAAGCAATCCGCCAAGCATAATATATGCCCTGTTTAATTGCTCTGGATCAGTTCTTTTTTTGGTTTTAAATTCATTAAGAATAGTGTAATATGGCTTTAAAAGCATTTTTGCATCATTCTCTTTATATTGTGATTCTACTTGCTTGATTCTTTTTTCTAATTCGCTTATAGTTGTTTCCATTTTATTATTTCCACGCAAGATTGAACATGTTTGACAAAGTTTGTATAAAGAAAGGGGAATTTATCCATATACCATAATCCGCATCTTCTTCAACTGTGTCAGGTGTTATCATGAATATTGCCTCATTGCTGTCAGCAATGCAGAATCTTCCGTTTATCTTTGCATTTTTGATTTCTGCATTTGCATTTTTTAGCTCTTCTTCAGAGTTTGTGATTATTCTGATCTTTACTTTCTTTCCATTTATTAAGCTTAAGAATTTTTTGTTTTTTAATTCATTTGCTGAAATGCTTATCAAAACATCATGTTTTGCCTTCCCAATCATGTCTTTTATATGGCTGTAAACTGAGTTTCTTCCTTTGATCATTCCAGACAGATTTTCAACTTTGATTGGCTCTATTCCATTCTTATGCAATAAATCAATTTGCTTGAATTCCTCTGTGTCTTTCAATTTTCCAAGTATTTCAGATCTTTCATCCGCTTCAGTCATGAGATTTGTCTTTAATCTTTCAACAACTACAGAAGGGTTGACAGAGATGTATTTTACAGGCTTTCCAAGCTTCATTATTGCAAAGCCTTGCTTTTCAAGGCTTTCAAGAACATCATATGTCCTTGATCTTGGAACATTTGAGATTTCAGCTATTTCTCCAGCTGTTGCAATCCCCTTGCTTAACAAAGCAAGCCATACTTTGGTTTCATAAATATTAAGATTGAAATGTTCTTTGATTCTTTTCATTAATTCTGGTTTGACTGTCATTTTAAGTTTTTAAGATAATCTTTTAAATCGGGAATGGAAAATGGTTTTTTGAGAATGCCATAAGCTCCAACTTCTTTTGCTTCCTGTTGCACTTCTTTTTTATCGGCATCGCCAGTGCACAAAATAACATACTTAGCATTGTCTTTTATTGCTTTGATTATACTAAACCCTTCTTGGCCTCCAGAAGTATAATTCAAATCAGTGATGACTATTTTGTACTGTTTCTTTTCTGCTTTTTCTATCACTTCTTCTGGCGTCAAAGCTTTTTCTATGTTATACTCAGGTTTTAGGGCATATGCTACGCTCTTCAAAATTCCCTCATCATCGTCTCCCCACAATATTTTTTCGATTGCCATTTTTTTACTTGAATTAAGTAGTGATAACCCCTATATAAATGTTTCTCCTATTGTCATTTCATAGGGGTAACAAAGAATAATGCATTGGGACGCGAAAGAACTTCATAAATCTTATAAATGCCTGCTCGTTTAAGAATATATGAAAAAAGAGAATGATTTTAATGTGACTCCTTGGGAAGTTTCTGGAGAGGTTGATTATGAAAAACTAATCAGGGAATTCGGGATTTCTCCCCTTAAGGAGATGCCTCCTGTATTCGAGAAAGAAGCTATGTTCAGAAGAAAAATAGTCTTCGCTCACAGAGATATTCAGAGGATTCTTGAATCAATAAAGGCGAAAAAGCCGTTTGCAATGATGACTGGCTTGATGCCTACCGGAAAATTCCATATCGGCCACATGTTGCTTGCGCAGCAGATGATATTTTATCAGAAACTAGGCGCTAAGATTTATATTGCAGTCGCGGATCTTGAGGCATACAATGCGAGAGGGCAGAGCCTGGAAGAAAGCAGAAAAATCGCGATTGACCAATACATAACCAACTATATTGCCCTTGGCCTCAAGCCAAAGAACTGCGAGATTTATTTTCAAAGCGCAAGATCAAAAGATGCTAAAAAGTCCAATGCCTATTACTGCCTGCAGAACATGCTCGCAAAGCATGCTACTTTCAATGAATTCAAGGCAGTTTACGGGGACATAAGCCCTGGCAAAATGATATCTTCACTTCTCCAGGCAGCAGACATGCTTCATCCTCAATTGAAAGAATTTGAAGGCCCTATTCCAGTCTTAGTTCCTGTCGGAATTGACCAGGATCCGCATTTAAGGCTAGCAAGAGACATAAGCCAGAGAATAAAACAATACAATTTCATACAATTGAGTTCTACTTATCATGTCTTTGCTCCCGGATTGGGTGGAGGAAAAATGTCTTCGTCTGATCCAAATTCTTTTATCGCCCTGACTGACAGCGCAGAAGAAGTCGAGACAAAAATAAAAAAATACGCCTTCTCAGGAGGCCAGCCTACATTGGAATTGCACAGGAAAAAAGGCGGAAATCCTGACATTGATGTTTCCTTCCAGTATCTGAAAATGTTTTTTGAGCCAGATGACAAGAAACTGAACAAAATTTATGAAGATTACAAATCAGGAAAAATGCTGACTTCTGAATTGAAACAAATCTTAATCGATAAAATAAACTCTTTTTTGAAGAAGCATCAGCAAGAAAGGAAAAAAGCTGAAAAAGAGATAAGCAAGTTTTTAGGTTAAAAAATGAAACACGAGACAAGGATTGTACTAATATTGCTTTTGATGTTCATTGCAACTCAATTGATTGGCTTGTCAGTAATAGATTCTTATGCGCCAAAAACAACTTCTGCCATAGTTAACGGGACTTTGATGAATGTCACTGTTGCTAAAGAGATACCTTATGGCATGCAGCCGCCTGAAGTAAAGCCCCAGGTATCCTTATTGAGCATTGTCATTTCTCTTGCAATCGCAATTTTAATTTTCTTTTTGTTGACAAAATTAAAGGCCCGGATTGTTCTGAAGACATGGTTCGTACTTGTCATTTACATAACTGTGGCTGTTGCATTGGCTGCAATACTTTCAAGGATAACTGGAATAGACGCAAATGCTCTCGCATTGGTCTTGGCGATTCCTCTGACCTTTTTCAAGGCAATAAGGCCCAACATGATAGTTCATAATGCTACTGAACTTCTGATTTATCCTGGATTGGCTGCGGTATTTGTCCCCATTTTAAGAATTTGGAGCATTATTGTCCTCTTGCTTTTGATTTCAGTCTATGATATGTGGGCTGTCTGGAAATCAACATTGATGGTAAAGATGGCAAAATACCAGATTGAGAATCTGAAGATCTTCACAGGATTTTTCATTCCTTATCTGCCTAAAGGCGCAAGAATCGTTCATGGAAAAGCCAAAGGTAAGAAAGTCAAAGTTTCAATAGCATTATTGGGTGGAGGAGATGTCGCTTTCCCATTGATATTCGCAGGCGTTATTTACAGGGCAGCTGGATTGATTCCTGCGCTGATAATCATCGCAGGAGCAACATTGTCTTTGCTTCTTTTGTTCATGTTCTCAAAGAAAGGAAAATTTTATCCTGCAATGCCATTCATAACTTCAGGATGCTTGTTAGCTTATCTGATAAGCTTGCTAGTGTAAATTAAGATATCAAAAAAAGAAATCAGATTTTATTTCAATCTTACAGTCTCAAGATTTCTTGGAACAATTGTCTCGATATGATATGTCTTGTGCAATGTGCTTGCAAGATCTAAGCATCTTGACTGCTCGCCGTGATTTATGATTATTTTCTTTGGAGAAGGCTGGATATTGTTCATAAATGAAAGAAGCTGTGATCTGCTTGAGTGACCTGACAATCCATCTATGCTGACAACTTCTAAGTTTATTGGAACTGTTTCCTCTCTTCCTTCCTCTCCAGATAATCTTACTTCTTTCAGTCCTTCCTTGACTTGCCTTCCTAAGCTGCCCATTCCTTGATAACATGTGAATATCACTGAATTATTCTTGGAGTCTGCGATTTCCCTGAAATATTCAACGCTCGCTCCGCCGACAAGCATTCCTGATGTCGCGACTATGATGCATGGCCCGCCTTGAACAACATCTTTTCTTTCTGCAGCGCTTCCGACTCTTTTGAAAACATCTGATGAAAAAGGATTCTCATCTTTGAAAATCCTGTTTTTTATATTTCCTGAAAGGAAATTAGGATAAGCTGTGTGAATTGCAGTTACGTCCCAAACCATTCCATCTACATAAATCGGGACTTTTGGAATCAAGCCGTCATTCATTGCCTGTTCAAGTATGAGCATTTCTTCCTGCCCCCTACCGACTCCCAAACTTGGAATCAGGGCCTTTCCTTTTCTTTCCACTGTTCTTTTTACAGCATCAATCAATTGATTTTCAGATTCTACTCTGCTTGGCAGAACATTATCTTTTCCGCCGTAAGTTGATTCTATGATGACAGTTTCAAGTCTTGGGAAAGAAGTTGCAGCTGGCTCCAAAGCTCTTGTGGAGCCGTATTTCATATCTCCAGTATAAAGCAGATTGTGCAGGCCATTTCCAATATTAAGATGAACCATCGCGCTGCCAAGTGCATGGCCCGCATTGTAAAAAGTAAGTCTGACATCAGGCGCAATATCTGTAACAGCCCCATATTCGACTGTTATGCTGTGTCTTACCATTTCTTTAACATCTGAAGCTCCAAATAATGGGACAGATGCTTTTTTGTAGGCTACTCCAATAAAATCCAATGCCAGCAAAGCTGAAATATCTCTTGTAGGGGCAGTCATGTAACAAGGTCCTCTGAATCCCATTTTGTAAAGATAAGGGACTAATCCAGAATGGTCAAGATGTGCGTGAGATAGAATAACTGCATCTAATTCTTCAAGATCAAATTCAGAAACATTCAAGTAAGGAAATTTATCTTTGTCAGGAGCAGCTGCATCAATTCCGCAATCCATTAGAATTTTTGATTCAGGAGTTTGCAGCAGCAGGCATGATCTTCCAACTTGCCTTCCTGCGCCTAAGAAAGTAACTCTGACCCATTCTTCTCTTTTTTCAGGATTCCATTCCTTGTAGATTTTTTTCCCGACTGAATTCAAGAATTTCCTTCTGTAAACATCATTAACATAAAGAACCTGTCTTACAGCTTCTGTTATCTTGCTTTCAATAGCTGGAGATCTTTGAATCTGAGGAGTCCAGAAAGTTTCTTTCCTTATATCATATAAAATCTCGCCTTTTTTTCCAATTGCCAGACCTGGCTTCTTTACTTCGATTATAACAACGCTTCTCTGAACATCAAAGATAATATTGACAATATCTGCTTCTTTTGGGACTAATCCTCTTATGAAGTTCTCTGTTTTTTCCTGATTCATCAAAAGATTTTCATCTGCCCTGAGCTCAATTCTTTTTTTGATTCTGTCAACTACTTTTCTTACCTGTTCTTCTCCTGTAAGGAAAAAATCCTTGTCTTTGGAATAAAGAACAATGTTCGCGCCTTCAAAATTTGCGCTGCTAGTGATATTGCTTGGCAGTTCCTTCAAAATGTCTTTTAAGATGTCTGTCATTTTTCTAATTTAGATTTTATAATTATTTATTAATGAGTTATGTTAGATTAATTGTTCAAATGAATCCAGATAGATTATCTAAAAAACTTAATAGAGTTTTTCTTCTTTGATTTCGCCTATTCCGTTTTTGTCAATTATGGCAAGGTCGATCCCTTCTCCGACTGTCGCGTCTCTCTTGACTGCCGTAGTTATTACTTTGATTGCGAGTTTTCTTCCTTCCTCAAGGCTCATGTTTGGCTTCCATTCATTATCTAATAGGCCTAAACCGATTATTGAGCCGTATGCTCCTGAAGTGGCGAATTTTGTCTCCCCGACAATGCTTCCGTCAGGAGTTATGTCATACAATGCGAATCCATTGCTGTCTTTTCCACCCATTATAAAGTGCGAGATTCCGACTACTGTTGAGAATTTTCTTATATTTTCATAGCAAAGAGTCGCGAACAGATTTGCCGCTTCTTTCACTGTAGGCAATTGCTTGGCCTTGATTCTTTTCAATTCCAATTCCGCTCTGGCGAGCCTTATTACGAACTGGATGTCTGAGACATTTCCAGCTGTTGTTACAACGATATTATCAGTCAATTTAACGACTTTCTTTATTTTGCCCATGATCAGGCCTTCTCCACCGCTGATTCTCTGGTCAGCCGCAAGGATGATTCCATCTCTACAGACAATTCCTACTGTGCAGGTTCCTGTCTTGGTAACATTAATTTTTTCTTCATTCATGTTCATCATTAGAAAAACTCTCTTTTATATATGTTAAAAATTTTCCAGATTTATAAACCTTTCCTTGAACTTCTAAATCACATCTGGTCCGATAAAGTCTTCTACGCTTGGAATTTCTGCTTCAATTTTCTTCGCCTTGCAGTATTCTTTTGCGATTGTATGGCATATTAATCCTATGCTTTTGTTGCTTTTGTTGTTGCATGGAATCACTGCGCTGATATTCAAAGTGACATTGTTGGTGTCGCAGATTGAAACTATCGGAAGGTTAACCTGAACAGCATCTTTCAATGGATTTTTGTCAAGCCATGGATCTATGATAAACATCAATCTTGGCTCAAAAAATTCTCTGAGATTGAGATTTGTTATGATTCCTGCTGGATATTTTTTTGTGAATACTTTTATTCCAGTTATTTTGCTCAAAAGCTGGAGGGCATTCCAGCCAGCTCTTCTTTTGCAGCATATTAAGATATCTGCAGGATCATATTTAGAAATCAGAGTGATCGCTTCTTTCAATTTTTGATCGCTTAAAGTAGTGTTGAAAATTGCCAGACCATCAGCCCTTCTTCTGTAAACATATTGTTTCATATGGGCTGTGATGACTTTAGTTCCAAGATAAGCCCCATATTTGATGTAATCATCCACAGGAACAAGCATATTAGGATCAGATTTCTTTTCTTTCTTCTCAGCAGTTTTTTCCTTCTTCTCTGTCTTTTCAGATGTTTGTTCGATCTCTGATGTTTCTTTAATCTCTTCTTTCTTTGCAACTTTTTCTACATCAGTTATCTCTGTCTGAACTTCTGCTTTTTTCTTTCTTGGCATACGTATCAGAAGAAAAAGTTTGTTTTTAAAGGTTTTGTCCTCAGCTTTTATTTTACCCTATTTCCTGCTGAGCTGTCTTTCAATCTTGATAAGCCTGTGAAGCTTGGCAAGCCTTTCTTTTCCCAAAATTCCTGTCTTTATCAGTGGAATCTGCCATCCAACGGCAAGATCGGAAATTGTCGTGTCCATCGTCTCTCCTGACCTGTGAGAGATTATAGGGGTAATGCCCTTTTGTTTTGCGAGGTCAACAACTCTTTTGGTGTGCAGCAATGATCCATTCTGATTTGGCTTGATTATCACAGCATTGATTGAATTTTGTTTTATTGCTTTTTCAAGCCGGTCCTGTTTTGTGCAGATCAGGTCATCCCCGCATATCAATGATTTTTTGTTTTCTTTTAAAAGATCTGAGAATGAATCGAAATCTTCCTCATCAAAAGGGTCTTCGATATAAAACAGATTATTCTCTTTGATCAGGCTTGAAATATATTTGAGCTGCTCTTCCTTGCTTCTTTCTGCCGGAGGATTTTTGCAGGAATATTTGTTATTTTTATAAAAAGTGGATGCTGCAATGTCTGTTCCAAGCTGCATGTTCACATTGAATCTTGACTTGATATTTTCTCTCAGCTGGTTCAAAAGCTGGAAGATTTTTTCAGTTTCCAATGTTGAGGCGATTGCGCTTTCCGAGGTCAAGTGGCCTTTCCATCCAAGATCATTGTAAAAAAACAGTTTTTTCGCCTCCTTATATGCTTGAAGATTGATGAAATACGCGTCTAAAAAATGAGCTGCCTGCGGAATCAGCAAAAATTCCTGAAAATCTGCTTTTTTCTCAGATTTTATATGCTCTCCGCCGCCAACGCAGTTTCCCAAAGGCAATGGGAGCATCTTTGGCTTGGGATTAAGAAACTGCCAGAGCTCTTTTCCTTCATCCAAGGCCATTGCTTTTAAAATAGCGGCTTCTGCAGCGAATATGGCATTTCCACCGATGATCTTCCATTCTTCTGTTCTGTCATATTTTCTGGCAATATCTTCAAATTTTTCAAGATCTTCAAATTTTTCAAAAGAAGTTTTTTGCTGTGTAAGAATTTTCCCTAGAAAATTTATGAAAATGCAGCTTGCATTGATCCCTTTTTCAGAATACTGCTCGGCCTCGTATTTTCCCCTGGACTTTCCAGAAGGGGCTGCTGAGAACGCCTTGCCTTTCCTGGTTTCGGCAATGACTTCGATAGCCTCTTCTCCTCGGGAATTCAGGATTTTTCGCGCTATCAGGTCTTTTAATTGCATGATTGGTAGAGGATTTTGAAATATAAAAGGTTAATGATGGGATGAAATGCAACTAAAAATCTCAAAAAGAACTTAAGAACACTGAGTATGGGAACAATGATGGCTAATGTCCTTATCCTTACTTCTTTTCTTTTTTCTTTCCTTTTTCCATCATTTGAAAAGTCGATGCGATATCTATGAAATATTTGCCGTCTCCAGTTTTGTAAACAACAGGCTTCCTTCTGAATAAATTTACTAAATCAATATGAAATTTTCCTGATTTTTCCACGAATATTGATTCAAAGTCAAGAATTACTGGCATGTCCTCTTCAATAGGTATTATTTCTTCAATTTCCTGCTGTATTTCGATCTTTTCTTCATTGCTCAGGTTGTCAAATTCCTGCTGCAGTTTTGCATCCTCTGATTTGAAGAAAAAGAAAAATCTGTTTCCGCAGGAGCATCCTTTAATCAAAGTTTCTGATCCGTCCTGATAAATATTTCCGCATTTGATGCATCTGTGTGGCATGTTTATGAAAAAGTGGCATAATTAATAAATCTTAGTATGAAGAAACTCTCGAAGTGATTATTTGTCTTTGAGCATCAATTCTATCTTGCTTGGGTCTTTTTTTATCTCTTTAATGACTGTCGCTGGGCCTATCAGAGTCATCGCTTCCCTGTCGCCAACCAAGAATTTTGCGACTGAGCTTTTTAGTTCGGAAAACATGCCGCCGGATTTTGAGCCTATAACTGCCAGTTCAACTCCTTTGAATCCCTTGATATGGCCTATCATAGCCATTGTATCCTCAATCAGTCTTGCTTCTTCTTCTGCCTTTAATCTGCCTTGCAAGATTATTATTTTTCCTTCAAGAATTATTCTCAAGAGCTTTTTGATCCTGTCTCCGCTTTTCAATCTGCTGATTTCGCCATAAGACATAAATTGGATTGTTAATTTTGCCATATTTCTTATTTAGTTTTATTTCTTGCGGCAGTTTTTCTCAAAAATTTGAGATGCATTGCAATCTCCGGCAATTCATCCTCGATTTCAAACACTCTGTCTTGATCATTGCAAGTAAGAATCATGTCATTTCCTGTAGGATCATATTCAAACAGCACACTTCCGCTGAATTCAGAGCCGTATTTTTTTGAAAAATATTCAGTCAATTTCTGCGCCAATTCCCGGTAATCCTTGCTTCTGCCCTTTAATTCATTGATTATAGAGGCATCTTTTGATTCATCCAAATCCAATTGAGTTTCAAATGCTGATTTTTTTAATACCATTTTGTTTACTTGACTAATTTGAACAGGCTTTCATAAAATTCCTCCATATTCTGCCCGTATTTTGCTGAAATACCTGTAACATCATATTCTGGGAAAGCCGCACTTATTCTTTTAATATCTGATTTTCTCATGTCTGTCTTGTTTGCGACAATCAGTACTGGTATTTTTCTTGCCGCAAGATTGCCTATGATGGTTATATTCACCTGGTCATATGGATTTTTTGTAGAATCCAAGACTACTATGACTGCATCCATGTCATCAAGCCATTTTATTGATTCAATGACTCCTTTTGTGGCTTCTTTTGCCCTTGTTTTTGCCTCGCTTTTATCCAGTCCATAATGCATGAAATTCTCATAATCGATTTTTGTCGCTATGCCTGGGGTGTCTACAATTTTGAAAGTGAGCTTCTTTTTCTTGTATTCGATATTAACTTTTTCCTTTATGCTGACTTCTCTTGTCTCATGAGGGATTTTGCTTACTTTGCCTATCTCCTCTCCGACCCAGTCTTTGCAGATCTTGTTTGCAAGTGATGTTTTTCCGGCATTTGGAGGGCCGTAGAATCCAAGTTTGATGTCTTTTTTCTTTTTGAATATATTGAAGAAAATCCTGTCAAGAAAGTTAGTTATTATCTTTATCATGAAAATTTCCTGCCTGAAATTTTCAGGCTAAAAAATTTATTGAAATTTTTTATCACCATTTTTGATTAATATTATACTAGTTTTATTTTTGAATATAAACCTTTCTATTTTTTTCGAGGTGCTTTGGATTCTTTGGCTTTCTGTTTTTGCATATTCAAAAACTTTTTCTTCTCTTTTTCAAGCATTTCCAATGTTTTCTTGTAAGCATTATTTATGTCTCTGTCTTGCCACCCTGCAGATTTTAGCTCGGCTTTTAGGACATCTTCGCTTTTTCCATTCCTTATCCCGATAGAAATGAAATTTATCAGAGTGTTCAATTGAACAAGCCTTCTTTCTTTCTTTATTTTTTGCATTGCATGGCTTACCTGGGATTCTTGCCAGCCAGCTTCGGTCAATTTTTTGCCTATATCTGCTTCTTTCTCTCCTTTATTCATGGCCCTTGTTATGAAAAATGTAAGATTGTAAAGGTCTGCCTTATTCTTGAACAGTTTTTCCTCAAGCTTCTTTTCATAGCTTCTCGCATAGAACTTCCATATCCAGTATAATCCCGCAGCCATGATCAGAACAAAGATGATGACATAAACAATCTTGTTTGTCGAAGGCTTTGGACAATCTTCAGGGCAATTGTTGTAATCCTCGCCTGCTTCGCAAATCTGATTTCCGCAGAAATATTCTTGTGTTGTAAATGAGTTGAATTCGGGAGATGTTATGATCTCCAGATCAGTTGGGTTGAATCTGCTTGGAATTGCAAATTCAATTGTTTGTTTATCTTTTAATTCGTCAAAAACAAACAAGACTGAGCCGTCAATTTCTTGTTCGCTGGTGTTTTCCGGAAATTTGGCATTTGCCAGATTCTTTATGATCAAAAAGACCTTGTTCATCGGAGAATCTGCGCTGATTTCAAGAGTTATCAATGTCAGCAAGTCGCTGCTGCTTGCAGCATTTTCAGATTCTGCTATCTTGACAATTCCATCAGCTTTTATGTTGATATCATACTGCCAATTATTTATGTTCTGCTGGAGTTTTCCTTGAGCATCGGAGTTTTCGGGCACGCTGCCTGCTCCTGCTTTTTCCAGCAATGAAAGATCCACAGACTGCAAAATAGGGGATTGTCCAAGATCCTCATCTTTTATCCCAGTGTAAACAATGAAATTCTCAAGCAGGCCTTTTAATGAGGCTATGTCAGTTGTCGGATCAAGAAATTGCGTCTGATAAGAAGCAAGAACTCTTTTAAGATTTGCCAAGTCCATTTGTTCAGTGGCAATGCTCTTGTACCAAGAGGGCATTGCGTCCAAATCTTTTTGCAGATTATTCAAATATGCTGTTTTTTGTGCAAGCGATTTATTCACAAAATCTTTTGGCTGCATGACTTCAATATTGAAGCTTTGCGTGACATTGAGCTTTTTTGAGGTGGTTACTGTGATTTTGAGGATATACTCTCCTGAAGACTGATAAGTGTGTGCTGTAGAGGAAAGGTTTGTTGCAGCATAGCTTCCATCCCCGAAATCCCAGTAATAGGCAATAATATCATCTGCAGTTGCAAAAAATTTCTGAGATATTGAAGCGGATGCATTTAATGGATAAAGAGAAATTGTGGGAAGCCTTGCCACAATCAAGCTTCCAGAATCAATCAAAGAATCTGCCAGCGAGATATTATAATCATAAGTTCCATTAATTATTGGTACAGTAAATCCTGTTTTTTCAATCTTAACTTGGGTTGAATTTAGATTTATTATGGCGGAATTCTTCACAGCATCATAAAAATCATTTTTTACCGTGTTTACTCCAGCAGATTCAATGTACACAAACTGCAAGTTTGAAAATGTTATGTTTTGGGTGGAGCTTACTTTTAATGGGATTATGCATCCTTCTTCTTGCGTGCATGAATTGCTGTAATAATGAGTCAGATAATCCTGCATATATTGTTTTAATGCCCCTGTCCCGTAAAAATGGCTTGCATCAAAAGTTTCAGTGTAGCTAAAAGGCGCAAAATTTGCAGGCTGGGCATATAATCCGAAATCAATTGTGCTGTCAGAGCATGCTCCAATGCTTCCGACAAATCCGCAGTTAGAGGGTATTTTTTCACCCTTGATTTTATAAGTGCTGTTTTGAGCAGACTCTCCTGCATCTTCAGCCTTAATGCATATTGCATAGTCTTTTTCTTCAAGAGAGATAAAATTAACATCGCAGCTTTGCATTCCTGTTCCATTAATAGTGCAGGAAGCTCCAGAATTATATTTTGAATCGCCAATGGATATTTTTATGAATACATCATTTGGAACTCCGCCAAGATCAGCCGCTAATTTAAATTTTGAAGCGATAGGCAGTCTTATTTTCTCGCAATAAGCAGCGGATTTTATCAGATAATTGTAAGAAGCATCTGCAGCGCTGTAATAATCGCTTGGCTTTAAGCTGCCGCAAAAGCCGTCTCCTGCTTCAAGATATTTCCATTCAGCAGAATTGTCATTCAGCAAATCAAGGATCAAAGGAGAATTTCCGCATTCAGGAGTTATGTCAAGCTCTCCTTGAATGTTGAATGCAAGGCTGTCTATAGTAACATTATCCCCATAAGCGATGAAAGCCAGATAATTTGTCCCATTTAAGATTTTAGTCGTATCATTATTACTTGTAGTATAGTAAGAAATGCAGTTTTCCGGGTTGCAGTCAAAAGATAGATTATTCGCTCTTAAAAAATCTGAGAGTGGGATTTTCTTGACAAGATTTCCAACTGCCAAAGTGAGCATGGCATCTGCGGGATAATCTTTAAGCGTCATATTTAAGCTTCCTTTAAGAATATCTCCTGGCCCGTAAACTTTGCTTATCAGCACTTTGTCTTTGTTGAAATCTGCAGCAGCTGAGACTATAGCTAATATTGATAATACTAAAATTGATGCTACTAGAACTGTCTTTTTCACCATCTTTTTCCAGTAAAAACAAAGAAAATATGATATAAAAAGATTGTGAATTCGTCTGCAAATCATCCTAAAAAAATATTTAAACGAATCAATGCTTAATCATGAAATAAAAGATGGCGAAACATGTAAGTAGAAGATCTTCAATGGAGGTCACAATAGGCTCTAGGCTGCTAGGAGTAGCTATGACTATTTTTATTTTGATACTGACAATAAAATCAGAATTGCTTTCTTATACGATAATGACCATGCAATTAGTTTTTGCGATACCTTTTTTGATCGGGGCGATGATATCCAACTCCAAGATAATCAACAGACAGACATTAACCAGATATTTAGTATTAAACAGGGTGACTTCAGCAATAGCATCGGCCTTTTTATTCAACACAATCGGCCTGCTGGTCGCGAAATATGTTTCAGAACTATTAGGAATATTTTTCTTCTTAGTATTTATCGCGCTGCTTGTAGTCTTTGTTTTTATTGATCTCGACAAGACAACAATAAGAATAAAGCTTATGAATGAAATTTTAATAATTCTGCTGATGATCTTTTTAGGGCTGATTCCCGCATTATTCATTTAAGTCAGATATCTACAATAACCTCGTAGGAAACCGTAGGTTTCCTGACGTTCACCTTCCCTTTAAATATCTACAATGACTTGCACAATAACATTCCCTTTTTCTTCTTTGACAAACATTTCCTGGTAAGTGACTGCTTTGATGACAATCTCTGTCTCATATTTTTCAGGATGATTGTCTCCGATAACAGAAGCTGAAAGGGAAAATCCTTTCTTTTCCTGCTTTATCTTCAATTTTTGCACTTTGTTCAGCAAAAATCCCTTGCTGTCCATCAAAATCAGGAATTGCTCAAGAAAATCATAAAGAAGCGCTTTCTTGTCTTCTGACTTCACCTTGATTGTTTTCTCAACCTTCGCGGCGATTTTTTTATGGTCTAGCATCACATTAGTAAAGGCGTAAGCTGCATTCACAAAAGCCTCTTCGAGGCTTTTTCCAAATGCCTGGAATTTTACATCTGCTGTATGCTCGAGATATTTGTATTGTTTCATTTTTGTTTTTTTAGGTCATTGATTAACTGTTTATTATTTCTAAATAGAATCGTTCTTATTCCAATTGATTTTGCAGTCATTATATTTGGCTTATAATCATCAATAAACAGAGTTTCTTCCGGCTTCATTCTTAATTTTTTTAAGATAATAATGAAACTTCTTTTCTCTTCTTTAATCCCTTTTACTAAATGAGAGGCAAAACTTTTATGGAAGATATTGAGAATCCCTTGTTCTTTATGGCTTTTGAAATGAATGGCATTTGTTCCTGTAAAACACACAATCTTATAATTTCTTCTTAATTTTTTAATTAGTTTGATTAAATTCTTGTTTAATTTCTTATGTTTTTTATAATGTTCAGCATAATATCGGCATAATTCATTGATATTTATCTTAATTCCCTTTTTTGAACATATTTTTTCAAACACTTTTTTCATGCTGCTTTTGCCGATTGTTGCTTTGTTATATTCATTGTTTATTTCTTGATCATATTGGCTTCTTATCAACGTAGAAATCCCATATTTTTTCACCATATCCCTATTTAATGCATGCCAATCTTCATGGAAGACAACTCCCCCAAGATCAAAAATTATTGCCTTTATCTTCATTTTTTGAGTTCAATCATAAATAACATATTTTTCTATTCCTAGTTTAGCAAAATCTTTTTCATCCAATATGGATCTTATTCTACCTTTTTCCATTTTTACAAAGCAGTAATGCCTTTTTTGATCATCTATTTTGATAAAAGGGCCGTATTCTCCTTTTGTTTTTTTGGAGCAGCTTTTGCATACATAATCTGCCTTTATCCAGTTGTTGTCATATTCAGGCCAAACATCATCGATTGAACTTCCCACTGCAAAATGATCTAATGATCTGAATTTTCTCCATTTTATCTGGATTTCCTGCTTTTCAGATTTTTTCGTTTCAGGGCATTCAAGTTCTGCACTGATAATGTCAAACATTCCCATTTTAGTTTTTTGAACACTCTGGGCTTAGCCTTTGATAACACCAATAGGTCGAAGACGAGCAACTTTGTTGCCAATTCCAGCTTTATGAGAGACTTCGACAACTTCATCGATGTCTTTGTATGCTCCAGGAGCTTCTTCTGCCAATCCCTTTAATGAAGCTGATTTGATGAATATTTTTTCTTTTTCCAGTTCCTGCTTTAAGGTGTCTCCTCTCCAATGCCTTAATGCCTCATGCCTTGACATTTCCCTTCCTGCCCCATGGGCAGTTGATGCAAAAGAAATTTCCTCTGCTTTTTCTGTTCCTACTAAAACATAACTTGCTGTTCCCATGCTTCCTGGAATAATAATCGGCTGCCCTTTGCTCCTGTATGCTTTTGGAATCTCAGGATTTCCAGGGCCAAATGCTCTTGTCGCCCCTTTTCTGTGCATATAAACTTTTATGTCTTTTCCGTCGATATTATGTGTTTCAATCTTCGCGATGTTATGGGCAACATCATAAATTGTTTCAAGCTTTGCTTCAGGCAAGATTTCTGAAAATGCGATTCTGCACTGATGTCCTATAATATGCCTGTTGCACCATGCAAAATTAGCTGCTGCGGCCATTGCTGAAAAATATTTCTTTGATAAAGGATGATTCGAAGGAGCATAAATCAATTCCCGGTCAGGAAGCTTTTCAACTATTTCAGGAAAAGTTTTTTCCATCTCTCTTAGATAATCAGAGCATACTTGATGTCCTAATCCCCTTGAGCCGCAATGAATCATCAGCATTACCTGTCCTTTTTCTGTTATTCCAAAAGTTTCTGCGGTTTTTTTGTCGTAGATTTCGTCAACGTATTGAATTTCAAGAAAGTGATTGCCTGAGCCAAGGGTCGCTACTTGCTTGAATCCCCTTTCTTTTGCATGCTCTGAAACATAATCTGCATTCGCTCCTTTCATGCTTCCATTCTCCTCGCAGAATTCCAAGTCTTCTTTTGTCCCATAATCATTTTCAACCGCCCACTTAGCGCCTTTTTCAAGAATTTCTTTTATCTGCTCTTTTGAAACTCGAATGTTTGAGCTTCCAAGTCCGGCAGGAGTATGCTTGAACAAGCTTTCAAGCAATTCTTTTATCTTAGGATAAATTTGATCTTTTTTCAGATTAGTTCTCAAAAGACGGACTCCGCAATTGATGTCATAACCTATTCCTCCGGGCGAAATCCCGCCTTTTTCGTAGTCTAAAGCTGCTACTCCGCCTATTGGAAAACCATATCCAGAATGCAAGTCAGGCATTGCAAGAGAATATTTGTAAATTCCTGGCAGGCCTGCGACATTTGCAACTTGCCTTATCGCATCTTCTTCTATTTTTTCCATTAGTTTTGCTGACGCAAATATTTTTCCTGGAACAAGCATCTGGCCTGTTTTAGGCAGTTCATAAGTATATTCATTTATTTTTTTGAGTTGTTCTTTATATGTCATTTTCGAATATATCCTGAATCAAACCCTCTTTTATTAACTTTATGACTTCATCTAATTATTTTATTTCATCTTCAATTATCTTTCTATAAAAAGATTAGAAGACAGCGTGCTGTCTTGAGCATGCATACAATACTTTTATTTTCTTTAGATTTAAATAAGAAGTAACTTTGGAGTAATAACAATAACAAGATTTTTAAGTTGAGAGTGTTCTTATTATTATGGTGATATTATCTTTAGACATAACAAGCGAATCATTTGAAATCAATTCATATGATGGGAATTATGAAAAAAAGACAGCGTATCGCAAAGGTTCTTCTCAAAAAGATATTCTTCTTGCTACAAAATGGAATTTTTTTAGGCATGGGGATAACCACTCTTATGTTGGGGGAAATGTAGCTTATGGGGAAGATTGTAGAAACAATTTAATAATTTCCAAATATAGGTACAATAGATTAGCTAATGTGAGAAATGCCTTCATTCTAGCTGAAAAGGATTATGTAGAAATCTCCCCAATTTCAGATATTTCGAATGCTATTAACAAGGGAGAAAAATCCCTGTCTAATAAAGAGATTAAGTATAATATTCCAAGGACTGTCTTTGAAAGAGAAAATTTGACAGAAAAAGATTTAGAAGAATTACAAAAGGAGACTGGACAAATATATGGGGTAGAACTCTCTGAGATTTCCATGTTCAATTCTGAGAAAATTAATAATCGACTATATTATCTGAAAGGAATAGATGGGAAAGAATATGTTCTAAAATTTATGGGGAGAAATAAAAAAAGAGCTGAATTATTGCCCAAAATAACACAAAGCATCGTAAATTATTTCCCTTTAAATTTTCGTAGAAAGGATAATGGTAATTTTACTTTTAATGTAGGGGATGAATTATATGGTCTAGAAGAATTTGTTAGCGGGTCTCATCAAAAGCTAAGAAATTTGAAATATTTCTCTTTGCTTGGAAGCCATATGGGTTTATTACATAATCATTTTTCAAATTTCTCCAGTAGAAATAATTGGATAGAAGATGTATTGGCTCCTACTGGAAGCAGCACAAGTGAAAGCAATCTTATTTCATGTTATTTTGACTTAGCGGCCGATAAAACTCAGAATACAGTTTTGCTATCTGAATTGGAGAAGATAATTGAAAAAGATCTGGATAATCAAGTTAGCTCTTTTCCAAGGGCACTTATCCATGGAGATTTAAATAATTCAAACTTAATTTGGCAAGAAAATAATCCTAAAATAGTTGATTCCGAGACTATTAAATATGCAAATAGGCTAAATGAATTTGAATCATCCCTTCTTTTTGGAGGAAATATGACAAAACCAAGATACATAAAGAATAGTTTGAAGGTTATGACTTGCTCATATAATCAATCAAGTGAGGCACCCTTATCCAATGAAGAAATAAAAGTTTTACCTTTTTTGTTAAGATTTGCTCTTTTGAGAAATTTCGTTATTAGGAAAATTAGAAGAGGTGTTAATGATAAATATTATTTGGGAGAAGTAATGGAAAATTTAAGAATTATTGAGGAAGATTCACGATGATAATTGACAAAATCCCCTTCAAAATTGATTTTCCCCTGAAAGTTTTAACAGATAAAAAAGTTAATTTTGAAGATAAAAAAGAAAGGGAAAAGATTTTTAGAAGACACATTTATTATTACAAATATGGGGAAATTAAAAATCCTTTTTTGGAAAGAAGGAACAAAGTCTTTCTTGTTTTAGCGAAAGAGGTAGTAAAATTTCTGAGTGTGAAATATCCTCATTTGGATATTCTAAGCGTCTCTGTCTTTGGTTCTTCATTATATTCAAAGCAAAATAGAGATTTTGATTTTCTGGCAATTACAAAAGGGAATTTATTCTCCTATCATGAAACAGATTTAATAACTGCAGAAAATGGGGGAAAAACTAAATATCCCGTAGGGATATCTGTAAAGGGTATTGAAAATTTTTCAAAGGGTGTTTTTGATTCTAAATCTGAGGTTTCATTAAATCTTCAAAGTCAAATAATCTATAGAACTGCAATCTCTTTATTTAGGAGACATATTCCAGTTATTGGTTATGATTTTGTAAACAATAAAGAAGTATTTTTAAAAAATGGTTATGCACAAGTATCTGATTTATTGAATAATGCTTACGACCTATATTGTCTGAAAAATGAAAAGTCAAATCTTAATGAAGTTGAGAGGTCCAGAAAAATCTTATCAAGAGTTTATGAATCGATTTCTTACATGCATCTCTTAGGGCATGATATCAAAGTGGATAGCTTTAAGAAAAAAATAGCTATTCAGATAGAAAAAGGAGTAAAACTTCAAGAATGTAAAAAAATTTTTAATAATTTAGTTTCATTATATAAAAAGAAAACTGAACATTTAAATAATAATTTTAGAGATAAAAAAGAAGTTTTAACAGTTCTTTTAAATGAGGATTTTAAAAATAATATTCAGGAAAGATTAAAAAATTACTGGAAGTGTGCTAAACTGCCTTATCAATGGATTGATCTAATTTTAGAGATCTTATCAAAATACCATTATAATGAAGATTTAGCTATAAAAAGAATAAGAAAAAAATTTCCCTCAATTCCTAATAAAAATAGTTTAGACTATTCAAAAAAACTTGAAAATTTTAGAAGGATAAAAGTTAAAAATCTGACAAAACGGATAAAAAAATATGTTTATGGTGGGATAATTGCAGATGTTGGCGGAAGATCTGATGATTTTGTTGATCAGATTCTCCTTTCAAATAAAAAAATTAAGAAAGCATATGTTACGGATCTATGCTCTTTTACAACTAGATCAAAAAATCCTAAAATTAATTTTGTTGTGCAGTCTTCATTAACAAAAATGCCTTTTACTGAGAAGTCTATTAGTACAATTATATTATCTATGGTTCTTCATCATTTAAAGAAAGAACAACAAAAAGAAATGATAAAGAATTTAATTGCATATTTAGAAAATAGGGGGCGGATTATCTTAATTGAAGACACCTTCCCGGAAAAAACAAGTCTAGAATGGTGCGATAAAATTACAAAGGATTTTTTAAAATTTAAATCTAATGATAAAAAAAGGATATTATATTTTTATGATTGGTTTGGAAATAGACTTATGAGAAATAGGGACAATATACCTATATTTTATAATTATAAAACAATAGAAGAATGGGAGAGGATATTTGAAAAATGTGGAATGAAACAAATTAAATCAGAATTTATTAAAGAGAATAAATCCCATCCAGATATTTTCCCCCCTAAGGCAATATTGGTTTTTCAAAAATAATGAGCTAATAGCTGAATTTAGTATATCTCAATCTTACAGGGATATGATTATTATCATTCCAAATTTTTAGTCTCCAATTTTTAAATTTTTCAACCCAATAAATAGAATTAACTCCTCCTTCTGCCTGTCTAAATTGGATTATTTTTCTAAGATTTAAACCTAAAAAAAATGAGAGAATTACCCTATTTGTGATTCCATGAGCAATTATTAAAATAGCTTTTTTGTCAGCGGGTTTTCTTGTTATATGCTTAAGAAAAGAGATTAGCCCATTGTAGTGGCTTCTTTCTTCTCTGTTCCATTTACCTTTATTATTTGTCAACATTTCTGATTTAAATTCATTGAGAGATTTTTCTATTAGTGGTTTTATCTTGATAATTTTAGACACAATTCCGGCAGTTTGTTTTGCCCGGTTCATATCACTGCAATAAAATTCGCTGAAATTTTCTTTTTTTAGCCTATTGGCAAGATGTCTTGCTTGTTTAATCCCCTTTTTTGTCAGATAAGGATTCTCTCCAGTTTCTTCTTTTTCAGTATGTCTAATAAAAATTATTTCCATAGATTAACTAAACCTTTTTTATTAATAAACTTGTCTAATTTTTGGATTTTTTATGCATTGTTTATTTTATTACTATAGTATAGTAGTAACAACCGAAAGATTTATAAATAAAAAACGACTTGAAAAAGCATGAAAAAGACAGCATTAGCATTGACATTGGCTGGACTGCTTGGATTAGCGTCTGTTAGTCATGCGCAAGACAAGAGAGATTATATCAAGAATTATGTTAAACAGAATTCTCCAGTCGTTCAGAAGACTGAAAAAAAGAGCTTCTGGAAGAATCTTGAGTTTGAGATTGGTGGTGTAGCAGAACAATATTCTCAAAACCCTATTTCCGAGCATTATACTAAACTGAATCAAGATTTTAAATACGGAAAATATACATTTGCTACACCCTTGCCACAATGGAAAGACATTCAAGTGCCTAGTTTCAACACAATTGGGGGCGAAGCTGCAATAAAATACAAGCTGAATAATAAAACCAAGTTAGGAGTTACTTTGGGTGCAAATTCTGGGAAGAGCACAAGCAATTATAATGAAGATTACGATATTTATGATTCATTAAATAATGTAACTGTTCCAAGTAATTTTGAAAGAACAGAAACTGCTAACATTTCAAATCAATCTATAGGAATAAAATTAGAAAGAGATTTGTCAAAAAAATTTTCAGTATCTTTGGCAGGTAAATCAAGTTCTTGCAAAATAGATGGGAATCTAGATTATACTTTTAATGATAACTCTGTAGATTTTGTAAGAGGATCGCCTTGGCCGTATACTCAAAAGAGAATTGCTTCTTTTAACGGAAATGGGACAATAAATTCTGTTGAAGCAGGAATTGATTATAATATAACTAAAAACCTATCTATTGGAATAAATGCTGGAAGCCAATCAGGAAAAATTAAGACAATAGGGGAACAAGTAAGAACTCAAAATACCAATACTGAAGTTACAGTTTATGATTATTCTCCAGAATTTGATTTTAATTCCACTTATGGAAAAGTTGCAGCTAAATTAAAATTCTAATTTAACAGCCATCATAGGCTGAACTATCTACATATCCATTACAGTTATCATCTTTTCCATTAGTACATTTACCAATTGCAAGTTCTGTTCCAATATAGCAAGCCGGTGACCAGCTTCCAGTTGAACATGTTTGTGACTGTTGGCATCCCGAACATGATGCTTGAGTACAGGTATGAGTATTCCAGTATCCACACCATATTGTCTGAGTTAATCCATTATCAATTGAACCATCACAATTATTGTCTTTTCCATCGCATACTTCTGTTCCATAATAAGTGCTCCAAGCAGTATAATCTGCAGTTGAGCAAGCAGCCCATTGTCCGCTGTTGCATTTCTGTTTAGAGCCAGCACAAACTCCATTCTGATTACCGCAAAGAGGTATTGTTGCTCCAAAGCTGCAATCAGCAACTGTTCTTGAAGTTCCGCAATTATCATTTGCAGTCACGCTTCCGCATACTTTGCTTAGTCTTGAACAGAATTGGGCATTTGTTTCTGCAGTGCAAGTACAAACATTATTCACGCAATTCTGAGGTGAAGTACAAGTTCCGCAATTGACAGTTCTTGAAGTTCCGCAATTATCATTTGCAGTTACAGAATTACAATTCTTTCCTAATCTCGTACAGAATTGAGCATTTGTTTCTGCAGTGCATGTTGGAGAAGCACAACTTCCAGCTGAACAAGTCTGTACGCCAGTACAAGTTTGTGCTGCAATTTCCTCTGTTCTTGTTGGTGATGTGCATGCGCCTGCTGAGCAGCCTCTATCCGTGCATGTTCTATTATAATAAACATGAGTGGTATCTCCAGCCTTACAATATGTTGCGCCGTAATCTAAGCAGGATGAAACTCCGCAATCTTGCTTTATTTCTTCCATAGCGCTGCATGAATTATACCAGTAAACATTATTGTTGTAGCAAGCGCTGCTTGAATGAGAAGTGCATTGAACTCCACATACTCCATCTCCGCTGCAAGTCTTTCCAGAATCACATTGAGCTACAGCAGAATATTTTAAACAAACATTAGTGCCAGAAATTCCGCATGTTTTATAGGAAGTGCTTGTTACGCACGTATCCTTAATGCATTCATCATTGCAGCATTGGCTTGAAATTATCTGCTGGCAATCAGCAGCGCAGGATAAGCTTCCCTTGCTAAATCCATAATTAGAACAAGTTTTTCCAGTGAAATTTGTCTTGTCGCATTGTTCTCCAAGATATAATGTTACAAGGCCATCTCCGCAGAATGGGCATCCTCTCGCAGTAAGTTTTCCGACCCATGCGCACATGATTAATTTTTTAGGATTAAAATTTCTTTCAGTGATATTTGTTGAGATTATAGTATCATCAGTGTAAACTTCCTGGTTGGAAGGGGAACTGCAATCGTAGAACATAGTTGGATCGTCGCCTATTGTCGTGTTGAAATCCAAAGAAAATGTCTTGAGCCTTGATTGTATGAAGCAGTCAACAGGCAGGTTTTGATGTGCAAGAACAGCTGTTCTTAATTCATTATTATCCGCAATCTCGGACAGAATCTGGTTTTCCACATCATAGACTGAGCTTGAAAAATTGCTTCTTGGCGGCTGTTTGCTGAATAGGAGTAATACTACTCCTAAAACAATAAGAACAGCCAATATTGATTCAATAATTCTGACTACTCCTCTTTTATTTTTCCTAATAGAATTAATATTCAGTGCAAAGGATTCAGCTTTGCTTTCATCTGATTTTTTAATCTTGCCTTTCATGTTTACCATACTGCTAATGTCATAACTGCTTTTATTTTGTCTGCATTCGAAGTTAGGATTTCAATCGGAAATTGCCTTACTATGACCTGCACATTGCTAGGAATATTCTTGGTCATTGTAAAATTCAATTCATCGCTTCCGATGACAATTGAAAAGTCCGAGGTTATAGGAAAATCAAGTTTTTCTTGCAATCCAGTATAACCAGTATAATAGCTGTCATTCATCTGCTTGAGCTTAGTGTAAGAATATATTTGTTTGGTTCTTTCTACGCTGAAAGTGTATTGTGATATATCAAGCGATTGGCATCCATTCATTGAGGTTTCATTATTTTTTATCTCATCACTTTTTATAAACCTGTAAAGCTTGTCATGAATATTATTTAGATAAATATTTCCAGAGAGTATAGTATAATTTATGTTCTTGTCATCAAGGCTTTTGACTGAAATATTGGATTCAAAATTCTGCGGAACACGGATATAAAAACACGCCGAAGTTATATTGGACTTGTTCACTGCGACTGGAAATTCTATCAGATCCGCCATTGCCTGCTGTTTTATTCCAGTCTCTAATGAAACTAGAATAGGGGTTTTGTCATTGCTCCTGATTGGATTTAAATATACAAATATAAAAATAAGAAAAGTTAGGAAAATCACGAATGAGATGATTATCTCTATGCTTGAAACTCCCTTTTTGTTTCTAATAAGGCCTCTTTTTTCCACCATTTTTCTAGTTTATAACAGCAATATATGATTTATATCTTTTATCCTACGAGAATATTTGGATTCCCGTTGTTACAAGATATGCGATCGCAGTGATTATGACTGAGTGCTTTATTCCAGACTTTATGCTTCCTTCTGAAAGTTTTCCAATAACAAGCCCGCAGAAAAATCCCTGGACAATGATAAGGCCTAGGAATAACTGGCCGAACACCTCTGTTGAAACGCCGCCGCCTACTCCGAATCCGCCCACGCTTGTTCCGCCTCCTGTTCCAGCCTCTGAGACTGTCTTGAGCATTGTTGGTATGAATTTTATCTGCACAGCAAGCATTATTATGAGGAAAATGAAGAATATAATATAACCTTCAATAACCAGGCTGTACATTGAAGACTGCCTTTCTTTTTTCACATCTTCTATTTCGCTGACTGACTTGGCAGTTGATTCCAAGATAAGGTCGATATGCCCTCCGGATTTTTCCGCTTCTATGATAAGTGAGACTGATCTTGAAACAACGCTATTTTTTACATCAGAGGCAAAAGTCAGGAAGGCCCTGCTTACAGGAATTCCTATTGCTATCTGATTTGCAAGCTTTTTGACATGGGGGCTAAGGCTTCCATAATCTTTGTTTCCAATATTTATTATGCTTCTGGAAATCGGAGTTCCTGCCTTGACGCTTTCAACAAGACTTCTCGCAAATTCAAGGAATTTTTCCTCTTTCTCTTTTTCCCTTCCAACTTCACTCATGAGGGAGAGAATAAAAGGCAGGGCTGTAACTATGACTGCAATCCCTATGATAAATGCGAAGAATTTTTGGCCGTAAAAAATCACAAAATTCAAGATAAGAATTACTAATCCGATTCCGATCCCGACAAAATGCTGTTTTTGTAATTTCATTTTAAGCTTCTGGCTGGCTTATCTGCAAAAAGACAAGGAAGCCGATATTGACGACAATAAGCACACCTATTCCGATAAGCGCAATTGTTCCTGCGCTCATTCCGCCTAGTCCTCCGCCTATGACATTCATCATTACGAGGATAAGCATGAACATCAATGGAGCCGCGATAAGCAGACCAGTGTAAATATCGGCATAAGTCTCGGACATTGTGATGAATCTTTTTCTTCTTAATTTATAATCCAGCAGCGTATCGCCAGCTATTTTGTTAAGATATTCCTTCAAATCCCCGCCTGACAGGAGAATCGTTGAGATTCCATTAAGAATCTCTGCAAATCTCAAGCTCGAAGTGGATTTTGCGGCTGATCTTAAAGAATCCATCAGGGAATAGCCGTGAAAATTGACCTGATTTATTATTTTAATCATCTCTTTTTTTATTGCAGGATATTCAGTTCCTGTGGCGATAATGCTGAAAATCTTTGAAGGCTCTATTCCGCTTCCAGCAATTGCAGACATATGCATAATGGCAAAAGGCAATTCTTCATCTATCTTGCCCCTGTTAGAGCCGGCTTCATTTGAAGGATAAAAGTAAAATATTCCGAATACTACAATCGGAAGAACAAAAAGGATGATTATGCCGATAATGGCGCTTATCACTTCTGAGATTATTAGCATTGATAAAAGGACAAGGCAAACGATAAAAGCTATGGATGATCCGAGAAAGCCCATGGAAATGTATGTCGGAAGAAGATAAGGCATGTTAGCTTTCTTCAGACTGTCATTAAGAGGTTTGAAAAATGATGATTTTGAGATTTTTATCGCAGTCTTGGAGAACATTCGCCCGGCAAGTTTTGTGTAAGATCCAACTTGCTTGAACTGGTCTTTTTTTGATTCTTCTGTTACCTTTTCCCTTGCCTGCAATTTTTTCTTCACATCTTTCAGAGATTCCTCCTCAAATTTCAAAAAATCCATGTATCTAGCCCGGTCTGTTTTTTTCACGCTGACTTCTCCCTGCATTGTTGAGATCCTGCCAATAATCTTTTCAACAGAGACAATCTTGGATTCTTTGATTGAAATGGCTCTTATCAATTCGGGAATGGCAGAATTCACTATGCTCAATTCCTGAATCAGTATGTTTTTTATTTTCCCGTAGAATATCCTCTCATCGGCATTTGCAGGAATTTTTGATATTACTAAGAGATAGTTCAGAATCTCTTTCTCTCTGTTCACATTCTTTTTTATCTTCTCAATTATTTCCAGCGCCATTATTTTTCAATCTCTTCCTGAAGTTGATTCTGAAGGATCAAAAGCAAGTCTTTAGCCTCTTTCAATTCATTGATCCTTGTTTTATCATCAGCCAGCTTGTCAAGCTTGCTGCAGATACTCCCCATAGAATTCACAATTTTTAATGCGTTTAATACATCCATCTTATTTTATTCCGAATGTGTCCAAGACAAGTTTGGAATTTTTGTAATAATCATTGATTACTTTTTGAACTGTGTCAAAATCATTTATTTTCCTCTTGTACATTTCAAAAATAAGTTTTGTTCTTGACTTAAACTCATTCTGCAGCTCCTCTTTGGACAGTCCATATCTCATCATTATTTTTTCAAAGACTTTGCTGTCTGTCTTGAAATAGAATTTGTCGCTTGCCGGATCCCATACGAAAGGAGTGTTTGTTTTTGCGACCCCTTCCATGCTTACATCGATTACTTCTGTGACTTTTGTCAGCCTTCTTGTTTCCTGCTTGTTGACTATCGCATGGGCCATTACAGCGACGCAATCAAGGCTGTTCATCAATGTTGGAGAAAGGGAAATAGGAGGGGTCTGCAATCTTCTTACTACTGTCTCGACTGATTCCGCGTGAATTGTGGATATTGATGAGTGTCCTGAGGCCATTCCCTGGAAAAGGACAGATGCCTCTTTGCCTCTTACTTCTCCTACAATGACATAATCCGGATTCTGCCTGAATGATTCTCTTAGCAGATCAAATAGATCTATCTCTCCAGCGCCTCCAACTCCGCTTCCTGTTCTCGAAACGCTTGGAAGCCAGTTTTCTCTTGGCAGCTTCAATTCCCTTGTGTCTTCGATTGAGACTACTCTCGCTTCTGGCGGAATGAAGAATGCCAATGCATTAAGCAGAGAGGTTTTTCCAGATGCTGTTCCTCCTGTGATCAAAAGGCTTGATTTGTACTGCAATAAAATCCAAAAATAAGCGAGCATCTCAGGGCTTAAAGTGTTGGAATTGATCAGTTGGATAGGAGTCCATGGAACCTTAGTGAACTTACGGATTGTGAAGGTTGGGCCTCTGCTTGAAATCTCTTTCGTGTAAGTGGCATTAACTCTTGACCCGTCAGGCAATGTTCCGTCAAGCAGCGGAGAAGCATAGCTCACATATCTCCCGCATCTTTGCGCCAGCTTTTCAATGAAAGAAGCGAGAGAATCCATATCTGAATAAGACAGATTTGTCCTCATGTTTCTGTATACTCTATGAATTATAAAAATCGGAGTATTCAAGCCATTGCATTCAATATCCTCAATGAAAAAATCTTTTAGCAGAGACTCAATCTCATTCATTCCGATAAAATCCCTGTAAAGATAATAAAAAAGCCTGTTGTAGCTTTCATTGCTTATTTTCAATCCAAGTTCGGCGATTATCAGCTTTGAGGTCTTGTTAAGATAATCGAGCATTGCATTGAGGTCTTTTTCAACAAGAAGATTAACATTGATCAATTCTCTGATGCCGTTCTCTAAAATCTGTAGGCTGCTTTTTTCATTGTCATTTATCAGAGGCTCTTCAATATCATAGATGACTTCATTCAATTTTTCATCCCAGTATATATGCGCAGAAACATAGGGTGCGATCAGCATATATCTGACATTAATCTTTGTTTTATCTTCAAATTTCGGCAGCTGCGGAACAGGCGGATTTAAGTCTATTGCGGGAAATTTTTCTTCATCCATGACCTCTTTTTATTCTCCTCTTTTCTGCTATCTAAAAACTAAGATTATATTTAAACTTAACGAGAAAATGCAAAAATACGGCCTTTTAATGAAGATAAATCTCCTTATCCTAATGTGATGTCAATATATCCGCCTTTGTTCTTGAACCATAATTTGTAGGGTATGGAAGCGGCCTGCAATGTCTTTCCAGAATCTATTCCATTAAATGTTAAGTCAATGTCATAGCTGAGCTTTATTGTGATTTTATACTCTGCAACAACTTTTGTTGTAGTAATCTTTAAATTTCCTTCATTGAGAGTTTTGTTCAGCTCGCCATATTGGTATTTTGAAAGATATTCCCAAGTTATAGAATCATTTGGCGCATCAATCAGCAAGGTGCCTTTGCCAAGATTTAATTCAGAAAATAGCGTCATTCCTGCAGCCGCTTTTGTATTCTGAATTGTCCTGTCAATTTCATTAAGGCTCGATTTTGTCTGGTCAATTATGATGGAGTCTTTTAACTGGGCTATTTTTGGCTGGACTACTGCCAAAAGCGTTCCAATGACTGCTAAGCTAATTAATGTGTACAGAATAGTTTCTATCCATTCTACTCCTTTTTTTTCCATTACCATTTAATGATATCCGAAATCACTTCAAAAAGCGATTTATTTCAATTGAGCTTCTTTTGCCGGACAGGTGTATGCTGTGTTTCCGATTGCGATTATCGCAACTACTCCGACGCTTTTTGGCGCGCCCGTCAGCCCCATTAATGAACTGTCTATCATGTATGTCTTGTCAGTATTTGGCGCAGGAATGCTTGTCTCATCCACTAAACCTGAGTTTCCATTGCTGTCAACCACTTTCAGCTGTATTTTTGTTACATTGATTGTGCTTGAGCTTCTAGAAACCTGTATGCTGACATTATTTCCAGCAGCATAAGTATATCCTGATGCCATGTTTACTTCAATTCCAGCATTCAAACAGTTTTGGCTTGATTCTATGTTCTGCCTGATTATAGGCATTATCGCGCCCCAGATTATTCCTACTGCTGCAATTGTGATCAGAATAAGAAGAACAGTTGCTACAAGCGCTTCAATACCTTTTTTATTATTCATTCTTGACCTCCTTTTAAAATTTTTTAATAATTGATTGTGATAATTAACAAGCGCTTATTGCGACTGGCTGGTTTGCAGGACATAAAGATTCTGTATTCCCTACCTTTAATATAGCAGCAATGCTTGCGGAATCTACAGTTGTAAATCCTAATTTTGAACCATTAATCAAATAGGCAATTTCTTCATTTTCATTTGGAATCCCTCTTCCTGAAATCAAATTTGAGCTGTCCTTTACTATTTTGAAGCTCTTCGATGTTCCGGCCGAGCTTAATGAGACTTGGATATCAGTAATGTTGATTGATTTTTCCCCTCTTCCTATTTGCAATTGAATCTGATGATTAATAGAATCAAAGCAGGTGTATCCGCCCTGTTTTATTTCAAGTCCAGAGCCATAGCAGTTTTGGCTTGATTCGATGTTCTGTCTTATGATTGGCATTACTGCGCCCCAGACAATTCCTACTGCGGCAATTGTAATCAGAATAAGAAGAACAGTTGCTACAAGAGCCTCAATGCCTTTTTTATTTGTTATCATTTTCCTCTTTTTTATGTCAGAAATGTTTTTCATTTCTGAACACATGAAAATCTTCGATTTTTTTGATATAATTAACCAGCTGATTTAATTTAAAAAAGTATCGCCTATATAGTGCATTGCTGCACATCAATTTTTGTGATTGCATTGCTGCATAAAATAGGCCTGCCGTATTTGTCCGCCCCTTTTGAGGGCTCTATTTCAATTAATGTGACTTTGTTATAATTTATATAATTGAACATTTTTTCCTGCTTTTCGCCTGGACCGAGAACAGAAGATGTTCCGTTGCTGAATGGGAGATAAATTAGTGGGATTTCAACTAAACTGCCATCTTGATTTTTTGTCTCAAATAATGGATAGATAGCGGTGGTTGCAGCAGTCTCATTGCTTATTCGTACAAGAACTTGGTCAATGTCAAATCTGCCTTGATTTTTAAATGTGATATTTATCATCTTGCTTCCGCCAGCCCCATAATAGCAGTTATAGCTGTCAATTATCAATGAGAGACCTTCAGGACAGCTTTCTTCTGTAAATGGCTTCGATATTCTGAATTTTAGCCACGAGTATACAATTCCAGCCATCACAAGCGTCAGGCTGATGAGCAGAACATATCCTATAATTGTAGAAATCGCCCTCTTGTTCATTCTTTTCATTTTCAATTTAACCTGTCGCTACATTCACTTCGCCAGAAGGCTTTTTTGATTGCAGTATGAAATAAAATGTCTGGCTTGCATTCAGATTGATTTCATATGAATTGCCAGGTATGCTGATATTGACTGTATATTTTCCGTTAATGCTTTGTGGTCTTATTGTTGCAGTGGGAATTTGTGTTGACTGTGCTGAGTAACTTCCACCAAGCTGAGATGTTCCAACAGTGTTTTGTATATTGCTTTTAATAGTTGAACTTTTAATTTCTATAGAATTTGTCCCGCTAGAAAAATTCGTATCGTTTATTGAATAGCTTATTCCCGTGGCTTCTGTAGAATCCCCGTAAAGGGCGATTATTTCGATATTAGGATCTTTTAACTGGGCATTTTTATAAAATTTATATGTAAAATTTATGATCTTTTCTTTGATATCTATTGCTGGAGTATATTTCTGATAAACCCCATAATCAATTACTTTTGCAGCTTCCAGGTTGTATGATTTGCTTAAGTCATAGAATCTCGTAGGTGTTTGGCTGGTTACGGCATAATTTATTGTTGTCGCCAAGCCTGCGATCAAAACCGCGATAATGACTGCAGCAATTATATAGAACTGCGCTTTCTTTCCTCTTTTCATATTTTTTAGAGGAAAAAGAAGTTTATAAATTTATTTTTAATGGAAAAAAATAAAAGCGGCAGACGCGCCAAGATTGGCTTCATACACATTAAAAGTTAACTTGGTCTTTTCTCAGTTTTGTGACCCCAAAAGCATCTACGCTCAGGTTTAAGGCTGCTTCCTTCCGGAACTGACCTATTTCGCCGAAGCAAGATCAATTAGGACAAAACCTCAACGTCCAGATCAAGGCCTTTAACATATACTACACAGATCTTGGCTTCGACCCGCTTAAAGCCCGCGGGCGGATGACATAGGGCTAACATGTCGTCTATTCTGCCATTTTTGTTAGTCCTATGTCATTTTTAAAGATATCGTTTAGCGACGGTGATAACATTGTCATTCAGGCTGGTGCGTCGCCAGTTATAAATCATTAATAATTAAATTAATGAAATCTTTATTTTCTCTATACCATCTCTGAGCCTCTTTTTCTAATATTTCCTCTATTCTTCTTGCTTCTTCTCTTTTTGGTCCAAAATGGGGTGTTCCCATATAAATTCCTAAGGCCCTATAATTCACATGGCATATTTCATGAATTAAAGACTGACTCCGCTCTTCTTGAGATAAATTACTAGCGATAATTATACTGTATCTCCCATCACAAGAAGGGATTGCATAGGCATTTTTGTTTACATAATCGACAACAGAAATCTCTTTGATTTTATTTTGCAAAACATAGTTTACACTTTCTTTAGTCAATGGCCTTCCTTTGACTAGTTCTTCTAATTCTTGAGAGGTATAATCATTCCAAAACTTTAACATGGAGTTACATTCTACTTTGATTTTAAAAAGGTATCGCATCGATAAGTGCTTTTATTCAGATACTGCATACCATTAGAAATTAAGTGCGGGGAAAAGGATTTGAACCTTTGAAGGCACTAAGCCACAGGATATCTAATCCTTTTTTTTCAGAGGACCTTAAGTTTGGCATTAAGAATAAAAAATATTCTTTAACCTGCCCGTTTGGCCGCTCCGGCATCCCCGCACAATTGAATAGGATTAAACGATTTTATAAAGATTTTTGTTTGAGCATTTTGTGCCTATTAGCTAATTTTGTATTAGGCGGGCAGAATCCAAATTTTTTAAAGATTAGCCATTTAGTAAAATGTTTTGGATTTTTGAAGCCTATTTTATCAATAAATTCAGTCACATCTTTTCTGCGATATAGCAAGACCGTATGCACAAAATTTTTATCACGTTTGCCTTGATGAGGTTTTTTCTTTCTTGGATGAAATCCTAAACTAAACATTATATCAAATATTTGATCGCATAGAATTTCTGAAACAGTCCCTAATTGAATTACAGGACAATTATTAATTGGATTTTTTGAGGTTCTATTTTTGTCAAAATAAATATTTCCATCAGTATCAAATAATCCTCTTAAAAATCTCTTTGTCAAATCCTCATCAGAAAGAACTATCTTGGGAATTTCTACATTTATTTTTGGCCCGCTTTTAATTCCAAGTTTATTAAAAAAGTCAACTATCTTTTTGTCAAATATATGGAATCCATAAATTCCGACTTTTGGATGAAATTTGTAGCATACTTTTTTTCCATATAAAGGCAACATAACTTTTTTATTGAATAATTTAGACACCCATTTATCATGGTATTCTACTTCTTCAGTTATATCTCCTCCAAGATAATATTCTGAATATCTTTCATTTACGCTGATACATCCATCGCCAATATGCATTCCAAGAAGTTCAGCCATATCACCATCTATTTTCATATGTATGGGCAGTTCTTAAGATATTTAAATTCTTTCTTCTAATGTTCTTTTATTATCAGCATCTGTATTTTTGTCATTTAGAAATTTGTCAATTTCAGTTACTTCTTTGTCCACTTTTTCATCGATATTTTCATCGGTATTTTTAGCCTTTTTTTCTTTAAATTCTGCATAATTCACTTTTATTGCATCTTTCGGCCTTTGAACAATTTTAATAGAATTAGGATCTATGTAACTGTCAAGAAAAGTTCTTTTGTTCCCATTTGGCTCAACCAGATAAACTTTGTTTTGGCAGTATTTTACCAGTTCTCCAATGATTTTTATTTTTCCTTCTCCGACAACTAACTGGACATATTTTTTCCTGAAATCGTTATAATTTATCTGCTGATTTTGTTTTTCCATTTTTTTATGCGGGAGAAAGGATTTGAACCTTTGAAGGCACTAAGCCATACGACTCTGAATCGTACCCGTTTGGCCGCTCCGGCACTCCCGCTTCTTTGAAAATAGCGGTAAAAGCGCTTTATAAAAATTTATGATGATGCCTGATGTTCTTCATTATGAATCATATTTGCCATTAATAATTGATATAAGACAATACAACAAAATTTATAAAGAAAAATCATCAAGATGACTTTATGGGGATAAAAAGAACATCTGATGACCGGGACAATATAACTGAGCTCGATGTTCGAAACAGGCTTTCTTCTTTAAGTTTTGAATTGAAGATAGAATATCTTGAAAATTTGTTGAAAAGGCTTGTTCTGCCTAATGATGTGAAGTACACGGCAAGCAAGCTTCTTACTGATCTTTATCTGCAAAAAGGCTGGATAACAAGCGCAGCAAGGGCAATGGAGAGGGCTGCTGAGGCAGTCAACACATTCAATGAAAGAAAAGAAATTTTCATGAATGTCGGAATGCTGTACATAAAAGCTTTAGAGCCAGTATTTGCAGGAGATGCTTTCAAAAAAGCTATAGATGCGGCTTCACCGGGCGAAAGAGCTCAATTGCAAAGAAAGATACGTGAACTCTGGATGTCTGAAGCAGAGGCTCTTGAAAGGGCAAATAAGAGGCCAAAAGCGATTGAGATATATGAAAAGATGTTCAGATCAACAACTGATTCATATGAGCAAGATGCTATTCTGAAAAAACTTGGACCATTGTATGAAAAGCTTGGAAGAATAAAAGATGCAATAGGCATAAGAGAATCCTTGAAAAAAAGAGCCGAGGAAAGAGACAGGCCAAAGCCAGTCAAAGAGCAGACAGTCAATGATATTCTTGCAGATTTGTAAAAAATAAATTATTTCTTTTTATAACACTTTAGAATCAATAGTTTTCCGCTAAGACTTCATAATATGCCTGCGGATGCTTGCATGCAGGGCATTGTTTTGGGGCTTCCTTGCCTTCATGGACATATCCGCAATTCCTGCATTTCCATTTTACAATTTTATCTTTTTTGAAGACTTTGTTTTTCTTGACATTTTCAAGAAGCTTTCTGTATCTTTTCTCATGCTGCTTCTCAACTTCAGCAATTTCCTTGAATGAAGCCGCAATCTCATGAAAGCCTTCTTTTCTCGCAACTTTTTCAAAATCAGGATATAATGTTCCCCATTCTAGCTTCTCGCCGTTTGCGGCATGAAGCAAATTTTCAGAAGTTGTTCCTATTTTTCCGGCAGGATAAGTTGCTATAATCTCAGCATCTCCGCCCTGAAGATATTTGAAGAAAATTTTGGCATGCTCTTTTTCATTTTCAGCAGTCTCAAGAAATATCGCAGATATTTGCTCATAGCCCTCTTTCTTTGCGACGCTCGCGAAATAAGTGTATCTGTTCCTCGCCTGGCTTTCACCTGCGAAAGCCTTCAGAAGACTTTTCTCTGTATCACTCCCTTTTAATTTCATTGTTTTATTACGAGTCTATTGAATTTAAACTTTATCGTTAAGCCTCAGGCAGGATTTGAACCCACGACCCTCTGCTTACGAAGCAGATGCTCTGCCGCTGAGCTACTGAGGCAATTAACCTTCATATCATCTTTTGTCTCAGAAGCGAAGGTGAGCTACTGAGGCGTAAAAATTAAAAGTCAGGTTAATTTTTAAGCTTAATGAAAATCCTTTCAAAATCTTTTTATCTAAAAGATCCTGCAGTTGCAGCCAAAGAATTGCTTGGAAAACTTCTTGTCAGAAAATTAGGCAATGAAGAATTGCTTGGAAAAATTGTTGAGACAGAAGCATATTACGGACTAAGCGATCCTGCTTCAAGAGTTACTAAAAAGGCCGCAGAATCATTTTCCCTTAAGGCTGGACAGACTTTTATTTACATGGTTCATAACAGCTGGCTTTTGAATATCGTTGCAAACAAGAAAGACAAGCCGCAGGGAGTTTTGATCCGAGCAGTTGAGCCATTAAATAATTTAGAGATATTAAAAAAGAACAGGAAAGGAAAAGACTGCTTTCTTTTGACAAACGGGCCTGGAAAACTGACTCAGGCAATGAAAATCACAAAAGAACATCACGGCATAATGGTTTATGCCAAAGACAGCGATTTGACAATCGCTGAGGGAACTAAAGAACATTTTATAATTATCTCAAACCATAGGATCGGCATTAGGAATGACTTGAAAAGAAAATTAAGATTTTATATCGAAGGCAGCAAATGGGTTTCTAAGATTTAGCTAATTCTTCTTTCAGTTTGTCTTTATGTTTTTTCTGACATTCTGGGCATACATAATGCAGCTTATTTTTATCGCCTTCTTTGATTTTTATGATAGTACCTTCCAGCTTTCCAAGAAATGTTTCTTCAATCTTTTTTCCGCATATGCTGCATTTTTCTGCCATAAAAATCTCCGATTTTTAGGGCCCTAAAAACCTTTAGGTTTTTTTGGCCATGTTTTTTTATAAAGTGTGTGTAGGTGAAATCAATTTTATCTCTGAATTAAAACCCCTTAACTGACTCATTAATTTACCCTTTATACCATTTATCAATTTTATCTTTTCTTTCTAAACTGAATATTCATCTTAATCTTGTATTTTCCCAGATATTTAGCAGCATTTGCAATGCTCCTTCTGAATATGAATGCAACTGCTCCGATTGCCAAGACTGACACAGCAATATAAAACACTGGATTTTTCAATAATCCTGTTTTTTGCAAGCTTTCATTCAGGACATTATAATTGTCTTCTACAAATTCAGTTATATCTTGTATTCCATTGCTTATCTGGAGGATTATACTTGAATTGCCGACATTGAAAGGAAGATTTGGAGCGGGAATTGGAATCAATGCAATGCAATTTCTTGTTTCGATACTGTTTGCAGCGCATTTATTCAGATCTTCGCATGTTCTTGATTCTTTTCCTTTAATGCATTCAGACCAATTTGAGCATTTCAAGCTTGCCTGGCATGAGCAATCCATGCTTTCTGAAGGCTTTCCGGAATCTGTTCCACAAGAATTCGAATCAGTGCATGTTCTTGTTCTTTTTCCAAGAGTGCAGGCTGAAAATTCAGAACACTGCCATGAAGGCGTGCATCCAAAAGTTGATGATGATGTCTGCAGCAGGTCATTATCTTGTTGTTGCGACTGTGAAGATATTGTTATATTATTGACCTGGCTTTTTTCGGAATAATTTTCATTCCCAGAATAACTTGCATTTACTTTTGAAGTTGAACTGAATGTTCTTGAAATAGTCAGCGGAGAAGAGCCTTCAGTTATTTTAGCATTATCAACATAAATTGCCACTGTCCCGCTGGAAGGGGTGTTTAGTCTTGCTTTTACATTAAGAGTGGTTGAAGAGGTATATGAAAAATCTCCAGTATTGTCATTGAATAGCAAGGAGATTGAAGAGTCTGCCTTGTTCACAAAAAGAGAGTATGAAATTCCTGTAGAATTCTCCGTATAATTTGCATTTCCCGTGGCATTTGCTTTGTAAACATATCCTGTTTTTGCCGCCAGAGTTTTAATTTCAGGATTGCTTACTGAAACATTATCTCTGTACAAATAAACAGTTCCTTCTCCAGAGGCTGAGGCATTGCTTGCTGTGCCATAACTGATTGTTGTATTTCCTTGATTATTGTTAAGGTAAATCTTTACTGGATTTGATGACTGATTTATTGTGAGATTAAGCTGAGTGGAATTTAAATTTCCAGAGCTGTCATTTGCAAACCAGTCTATTGAATAGTTTCCTGCCCCTAAATCATTCCAATTGTAATAGAATTCATTGCCATTGCTCAATACGGAGTAATTTTGCAGATTTCCTGAAAAGTTATGCTCTATCCACACTTGATTCAATGCAAAATTGTCCTGCCATGTGATGTTAATCTGATAGTCCTTATTTTTTCCATAAACAGCATTTATTCCTTTGACATTATTCCATGTTGGAGCATTGGTGTCATTGATTACAAAAATCCAGTAGGTTGCATTTGCAGAAGTATAATTTTCATTACCATCATAAACGGCGTCTATTTTAAAATCTCCAAAATCAGCAAAAGTTGTTGTATTAGTCAGAGAATCAGCGCCATTATTTATAACTAAGCCATTCATGTAAAGTTTCAATTGGCCTGTTGAAGGATCAGTCAAACTCGCATTGATTGTTACAGGAACATTTCTCAATACGCTCAAATTGCTTGCATTTCCATTCAAGGTTAAACCCAGCGCAGAAATTATCTTGCTAACATTCATGCTGTCCTGGACTGTCAGGGTTTCAAAATCTGTGCTGTTGCATGTTATGTTGTAAGAATATAATCCTGTAGCTGAAAATGTCTTTGTGAAATAATAATCGCCGCTTAAATTCATGTTGGATATTGTATTATCAATGTTAATATCGCAGAATCCATTTATCATCTGGCTTGAAATCCTGTCTGTGTAGTCTGCATAAAATGTAACTGGATGATTTATGGAAGCATTTCTGTTGACATTATCCAAGATTGAAAGCTGCGAATTGCTGCCAGAGGTATAGTTGCTGAATCCGCTTATGCTGAATGATAAAGTTCCATTACTGTAATTCAGAACAGCGCAATCAGGACAAATAACATCATTCTTAAGGATTATTGGGGTTTTTTCAAATGCCAGATTATAAAAAATCACATTTGCAGGCCTGTTGAATTGAGGATATGCTGCAGAATCTGAGCTGATAAAATTATTCCTTATGCTGAATGCGTCTGAAGCCTCTGATAGGTCCAATATCTCAGGGCTAGAAAATATTATCTTAGCTTTTTCTGTTTTTTCCACTGATTTTTCAGTGGCATTTATTTTTAGTATTGAATTTATGGAATCCAGGACATTTATCCTGTAAAAAGTCAAGCCATTTTCTTGTAAGGCTTTTCCATTCATCCTCAAAGTGTCTTCAACTGATTTCGGAGTCAGGGCATTTCCATTATACATCTTGCTATACTGCTGAAGCAATGCAACAGCGCCTGAAACATGAGGGGTTGCCATTGATGTTCCATATTTTCCTCCAAAATTGTTGTTAAGAATTGTTGAAATAATAGGACTTGAAGAGCTTCCACCAGTTGCAGCCAGATCTACAAGAGAATTTCTGTTTGAGTAAGAGGCGATATTGTCTGATTTATCAGTCGCCATGATTGCCGTTGCGTTGTTGATGCATGCAGGCCATGTTATTTTGTTTGTGCTTCCGTCATTTCCAGCAGCCACTGAAACAATGATTCCTTTTGATCTTGCCGCGTTTATCGCAGAGGTCATTGTGTCTACCAATCCATCGCAATAATCCGCATAGCTTCCGCCGCCTATTGAAATGCTGATAATTGAGATATTGTAATCTTGAGATTTATTCACGCAGTATTCCACCCCTGAAATCATATCAGAGCTTGAGCAGCTGCCTGCGGCATTGCATACTTTCACAGCAACAATTTTAGCGTCAGGTGCAATTCCTTTGTAAGTTGAATCCTGAGAGGCAATAATTCCAGCAACATGGGTTCCATGGCTATTATCATCAGTTGCAGTATCGCTTTCAGAAAGATTATTTCCGCAGCAAGGGCCTGAAACAGAGCAGAAGCAATGTTTGTTCAGAACTTGACCGGCCAATGCAATATGATTAGAGATTCCAGTGTCTAAAATGCATACAGTCTCTCCCTTGCCAGTCACATTCACTCCATTGACCTGTGTTTTCCATGCCCCTGTCGCATTTATTACTGAAGCCGATTGCGCAAGAAGAATTCTGTTCACTGAATCGAACTGAATCTGCTCGATTTTTCTGTTGAATATCAGATCTTTTAAATCGCTCAAATCAATCTCTCCCGCAAAAGAATTTGAGGTGGAAAATTTTTTATTGACTTTTATCTCATCGTTCTGAAGATCAGAGATTGTCTGATCAGCAGCTTTTTTGCTAAGATCAGTCAGTTCAACAATAACCTTTACTTTGCCTTTTTCCTTCAGCTGATTCAAAGATTCGTCATCAATATTCAATGCATTTTTCAGGTCTTTTATGGAGTAAGTTATGCTGTCAAGCTTGAATTCTCCATTGTTCACTTCAATTCTAATATTGTATTTTGTCTTTCCAATCAGGATTTTGTCAAGATTGCAGGTTTCCTTGCATGATTCGCTGAATTTAATCTCTTCATTAGGATTCTGATCTGTTGAAGTAATATTTGGTAATTCATTGATTGGAGTCTCTTCTGAAGAAGAATTGCTTTCATTTGGAATAACATAATTATTTTTTGAAGAAGATTCATTTATGATCGCTGGTTCAGTCTGATTCAAGGTTCCATTAACAATTACTTCAGGCATTTCATTAGTTTCATTTATTATTTCTTCAGCAGGCAAAGATTCATTTACAAAGGATTCTGAAGGTAAAGATTCATTGATTAGTGCAATTGGCTGTTCTTGTGTTGGTTCTGATGGTTGTGATTCTTCAGGAACAGGATTTTCAATGACTTGTTCTTCAGGCTGGACAGTTTCTTCCTGGATTGCATCTGAGAATTCAGAGATTGCATATCCCATTAATCCCCAAGAATTTAATTTTGAAAATTCTCCAACAAGATAAGTCTCATTTTCTGTCTCAAGATAAACTTTTGCATTTTCTCCACTAAAAGAACCTGAAATCGCCAAAGAATCCAGCTGGAAAAATTCATGATCCAGCTCAAATGCATATTCTATTGTAGTGTTTGTTATTATGTTTGCATTGATCACATGAGTTTCAGGGCTTGGATAAATAAAATAACCTGTCACATCCGCTTTGAAAATAAGAAACATTATTGCAAGAGATGCAATTAAAGCCAATATGACTAATGAAGAATGTAGTGTAACATTTTTTTCAGCTTGTCCGATGTCAAAAAAACCTCCCAGGTTTTTAGGATGTTCGGAACTCTTAACAGTTCCGACATAAATGCTCTTTACACTACCGTTATGCCTGATGCTTTTATACAAGTAAGGGCCGACAATTTTTCCATCTCTTTTTATATACCTTTTATACACCATAATCCACCTGTAGTGTAATACGCAAAAAACAATAAATAACTATATAAACCTTCTTGAAAATTCTATAAATAAGACGGTAATACAATGAGATTGGCGATAGTTCAAAAAGAAAAATGTTCCCCTGAAAAATGCGGGAACCTTTGCGCTAGACTGTGTCCTGTGAACCGAAAAGGTGAAGACTGCATAAAAATAGAAAACAAAGCGTGGATTTCTGAAACTTTATGCATTGGATGCGGGATCTGCCAGAACAGATGCCCTTTCAAAGCGATCGGCATAATCAATCTTCCAGACAAATTAAAAAAAGAGATAATTTACAGATATGGGGAAAATGGATTTTGCCTTTACAATATTCCAATACCTAAATTCGGATCAAGCCTTGGCTTGCTTGGAAGAAACGGGATAGGAAAATCAACCGCAATTGGCATCTTGGGCAATAAATTGAGAATTAATTTTGGAAAAGATCATGCGACTGACAAGGAGATAAAAGATTTCTTCAAAGGATCTGAGCTTATGAATTATTTTGCAAAAATAAATGACCTCAAGATAAGCATAAAGCCGCAGAATCTTTCTGAGCTTTCCTCAAATGTCCAAGTTGAGGATTTTATGGCAAAATTCGGCAGCAAAAAAGAGATTGGGGAGATAATGAAAAAATTGCATATTGATTATCTTATTGACAGAAAATTAAACCAGGTGTCTGGAGGAGAACTCCAGAAGATAGCAATTGCCGCTGCTTCAATAAAAGAGGCGGATGTTTACTTTTTTGACGAGCCATTGGCTTATCTGGACATAACTGAGAGGATAAATATCAGCAATTTTATCTCAGAGCTTCTGAAAAAAGACAAATCAGTCATTGTAGTTGAGCATGATCTGCTTTTATTGGATTATCTGACTGATATGACTGCAATTTTCTATGGGCGGCAGGGATGTTATGGTATTTCATCAAATGTAAAAACCTCAAAAAGGGCAATCAATAATTATTTGGACGGGTTTTTGAAAGAGGAGAATATGAGATTCAGGGACAAGCCCATTGTTTTTGATTTTTCTGTGAAAAGCAACACGTCTAATGTTGTTTATTCAGACTGGCCGGATTTTACAAAAACTCTCGGCTCTTTCAAACTGGCTGCTAATCCTGGAAAAATAATGCATAAGGGGATTATAGGAATTGCTGGTAAAAATGCTATTGGAAAAACAACTTTTGTGAAATGCCTTGCAAATGTTATCGAGACAGATGAAAAAAATTTGAATAATCTCAAGCTGAAAGTCTCTTACAAGCCGCAGTACATTGAAGCGATAAACAATGATTTAGTCGCGGCTATAGTAAAAAAAGAAAAAATTGACAATAGGCTTATCAGTCTGTTCAATTTGGAAGGCCTTATGATGAAAACCTTGAAGCAATTATCTGGTGGAGAATTGCAGAGGCTTGCAATTGCATCTTGCCTTGCAAAAGAAGCTGATCTTTATTTGTTTGATGAGCCCTCAGCTTACCTGGATGTTGAAGAAAGGCTGCATACTGCAAGAGCAATAGAAGAGACTATAACCGACAAGGAAAAAGCGGCATTTATTGTTGATCACGATCTTTTATTTTTGACATATCTCGCAGATTCTCTTATTGTTTTCACAGGAGAGCCTGGAAAAAAAGGAGAGGCGAGCAAGCCTTATCCCCTGATTGAAGGGATGAATGTCCTTTTGAAGGAGCTGGATGTCACATTAAGAAAAGATGATGAATCGGGAAGGCCAAGAATAAACAAAAGAGGCTCTGTTCTTGACAGAAAGCAGAGAGAAGAAGGAAACTGGATTGAAGTTTAGAAAAAGTTAAAAGTCTCATAATCTCCATTATAACATGTTCAAAGAAAAAATAGGTGATATGCTGAGCAAGCAACTAAAGCTGGACAAAAACGAAGTCCTGAAGCTTCTTGAAAGGCCTCCCCAGCCTGAATTCGGGGATTTTGCATTCCCATGCTTTGGGATTGCTATGAAAGAGAAGGAAAATCCATTCAAATTAGCGCAAAAAATTGTTTCTGAATTGAAATTGTCAAAAGAGATAGAAAAAGCAGAGGCGAAAGGCGCTTACATCAATTTTTTCATAAACAAGAAAATACTCGCTGAGACAATCCTGAATCAGATTCTGAAGGAGAAGACAAATTATGGCGGATCAAAAGAGGGAAAAGGCAGGAAAGTAGTAATTGATTTCTCATCCCCTAATATTGCAAAGCCGATGTCAATCGGCCATTTAAGGTCAACTATTCTTGGAAATTCTTTATGCAGGATTTTCTCAATTTTAGGCTACAAATCTGTTGGAATAAATTATCTTGGCGATTATGGGACCCAATTCGGAAAGCTGATTGTCGCTTACAAGAAATGGGGCAAAAAATACGCTGAGCAATTGGAAAAAGATCCAGTCAAGATACTGCTGAGATTATACATTAAATTTCATGAAGAAGCCGAGAAAGATAAAGCTCTTGAAGAGCAGGCCAGAAATGAATTCAAAAAACTTGAAGACGGAGACAAGGAAAACACAGCCTTATGGAAGAAATTCAGGGAATTAAGCCTGGAAGATTTCAAAAAATTCTATGAACTCCTTGGAGTCAAATTTGATGTTTATTCCGGAGAAAGCGAATATATGGGTAAAGCAAAAGATCTTGCAAAGGATTTGATCAAAAAGAAAATCGCGGTAGAGAGCGAAGGCAGTCATATTATTGATTTGGAGAAATACAGCATGCCCCCATGCCTGATAACAAAATCAGATGGAGCCACATTATACTCTACAAGAGATCTTGCAGCTGCGATTGACAGATACAAAAAATACAAATTTGAAAAAATGCTGTATGTTGTGGGATCGGAGCAAAAGCTTCATTTCCAGCAGATTTTCAAGACGCTGGAGATTTTAGGATATGAATGGCAGAAAAAATGCAGCCATGTCAACTTTGGCCTGATATATCTTCCTGAAGGCGGAAAAATGTCCACAAGAAAAGGCGAAATTGTTTTCATGGAGGAAGTTGTTGAAAAAATAATCGCTATGACAAGAAAGCTGATAACAAGCGAAATTCCTGAAAAAGAAAAAGATGAAATCGCAAAGATTGTAGGAGTATCAGCCCTCATCTATGCTGATCTTTCAAATGACCGAATCAAGGATATTTCTTTTGACTGGGACAGGATTTTAAAATTAGAAGGCGATTCAGGCCCCTATCTGCAATATTCACACAGAAGAGCTTCAAGCATTCTGGAAAAAGAGCCATTCAAGGGAAAATTTAATGTTCAGGATTTGAATGATTCAGAAAAAATCTTGATAAATGAGCTTTCAAGATTTTCGGAAGTAATCAAGGATGCTGCTAATCATTATGCCCCTCATATAATCGCTAATTATTCAAATCATCTTGCGCAGATTTTCAATGACTTTTATGAAAAATGCCCAGTTATCAAGGCAGAGGAAAAGATCAAGCAGCAGAGGCTCGCAATAGTCAGCGCGACAAAACAAGTTCTGGCAAATTGTATTCTTTTATTGGGGATGCAGATTCCTAGATTAATGTGATAAAAAACTTTAAAACCTGTTTATCTTCATCTTCTTCATGTATGTTTATATCGAAACCTATGGCTGTTCAGCCAATCTGAATAACTGCGAAATAATTTCAGGATTGTTAACTAGAAATGGATTTCTGATTGTAAAAGATCCTGCGATTGCAGATGCCATCGTTCTCAACACTTGCATTGTCAAGGGAAAGACTGAGCAAAAAATGCGCTCAAGGATACAAGAGCTCTCATCTTTGAAGAAGCCCCTTATTGTCTCGGGCTGCATGCCCGATGTTGAAGCAAAAATCATCAAGGAGATTAATCCGAAAGCTGGATTGTTAGGAGTACATCATATAAAAGAAATCAGCATGGCAGTGAAAAAATTGGTTGAAGGAAAATCAATTGATGCGATAGACACTCTTTCAAAGCAGGATGAAATAAAGCTTTGCCAGCCAAAGCTTCCTGCGAACAAAATAATCGGAATAAATCAGATTTCAGAAGGATGCTTAGGATCATGCAATTATTGCTATACACGGCTTGCCAAAGGAAAACTTTTCAGCTATCCTAAAGACTTGATACTAAAATCAGTCAAGGCAGACCTGGATTCCGGAGCAAAAGAAATCTGGCTGACAAGCCAGGACAGCGCAGCATATGGATTAGATTCTGGAAGCAGAAAACTTCCTGAGCTTTTGCAGTCAATAATAAAAATAAAGCCAAAAGGAAAATTTTTCATAAGGCTCGGTATGATGAATCCAAATAATGTCAAGCCGATGCTTGAAAAGCTAATAGAAGTTTACAAAGACAGGAAGATGTTCAAATTTTTGCATATCCCTCTGCAGTCAGGAAGCAATCAGGTTCTTGAGGACATGGAAAGAAAATATAAAATTGAAGACTTCATAGAAATTGTTGAAAGATTCAGAAAAGAAATTCCAGAAATTCTAATATCAACAGACATAATCTGCGGATATCCCACAGAAACTCCGGAAGATTTTGAAAAAACTTTTCAATTGATAAAAAAAGTTCAGCCAGACATAATAAATGTGAGCAAATTCTGGAGCATGCCCAGGACATTCGCATCAAGATTAAAACAATTGAAGACAGAAGAGATCAAAAAGCGCTCGACAAGGCTTTCTTTCTTGCACAAGCAAATCAATATGCAAAAAAACAGGCTGCTTGTTGGAAAAGAGTATGAATGCATAATCGATGAGTTCGGCCAGGTTAAAGGGACAATGATCGCAAGAAACATAAGTTACAAGCCAATAATTGTCAAAGGAAAATTCAGTCTAGGGGATATTGTAAAAGTAAAAATAACATGGTTTGATTGTTTCCACCTGATTGGCGAAGTTATAAAGTAAAATAAGTTTCATCAGAATCTGATTCTGTCAACTTTTATTTTTTGTTATACTTCTTTTTATAAAAACTATAAAAAAGAAAAAATCTAATTCAAACTAATAAAAAATATTTCTCTATCCCCTCTTTTTATCCAAGCCAATTAAATCTTAATCTTGTTCAAAGGAGTCATTTCGTTCCATGCTAGCTCGAAAAGCTGCTCCAAAGTGTTCGCGAAATATGGCGTGTTGACCCATATCCCGACATCATATGAATGATGCACTTTTTCGTCATTTAAAATCATAAACAAAACTTCCTTTGAATCGCTAAGAGCAAATCTTGAATTGATGTTCGTTGCAGATTTCACATCAGCGAATTTGGCAAGCTCTCTTGCAACCTTTATGTTCTTTTCGGTTATAGGCGCCGCAATTCTTATCTTGACTCCTTTTTTGTCTGCTTTTTCAATCGCATTTTTCAAGGATTCAAATTTTCTTGTCAATCCGTCTTCAGTAGTAACTATTGTTACTTTCTTGTTCGAATTTCTTATGATCATGTCAAGATGATCATAGATGTTGTTTCTGCCTCTTAAAGCTCCTGAAAGCTCGTGCGGTTCAATGTATTTTATTCCTTCAGTGAACATCGCATTAAGATCCTGCAATATGTCTTCTTTCTTCATATTGTCAAGCCTTTTGCTTCTTTCAGTCGCATCTTGCATCACATTTCTTTTTACTCTCTCAATAACCTCTTCGGGCTTAAATGCGATGAATTTTATTGGCTTTCCAAGCTTCATTATGACAAATCCTTTCTTCTCTAAGGTTTCAAGGATATCATAAGTTCTAGATCTTGGAACATTTCCTATGGTGCTTAGCTCACCAGCAGTTGAAACACCTCTAGAAAGCAATGCAGTCCACACCTTAACTTCATACAAATTAAGTCCAAATATCTTTCTTAATCGACTTAGGAATTCTTCATTTACAATCATTTTTTGTTTTACAAAATTTAATTACTCTAAAATGTTAAAATTTTAAAGGGAAACAGGTATTTAAATTTTATCCTTGAACAGGGACACATATTTCAGATATTCCTCGTCGTAAAATATATGCTGGAACATATGCTTTACGAAATAACTGATATCTTTCAAGCGATTTCCAAGCTTATTTTTATTGTCCTGTCTTTTATTTTGTCCTCAAATTTCTTTTCATACTCTTTTTTAGCATTGATTTCAAGCTTTTTGATACCTGTTTTTTCCTTCAATTCATCCAAGAAAGGCTTTATTTTATCACCTAAATCCCCATCTGTTTCCAAATTAAGGTTTATTTTCTGCTCTTTCTTCAATCCTGCTTTCTTCCTGCTGTCCTGGATTTTTCTCAGGATTTCCCTGTAAAATCCCTCAGCTTCCAGCCCAGGAGTCATTTTTGTGTCAAGATTTACTGAGAGCTCTTTTCCCTCTTTTATTTTAATTTCTTTGATATTAAGCTGTTTTTTGATTATTTCTTCAGCATCTTTGCTTATTTTTTTGCCGCTTTTTATTTCAGCCTTTGCAAGCGGCCATTTTAATCCTATCTGGGCCTCATTTCTTTTTTCCATGCCCTTCTCTATTATGGATTTCATCTCATTGAACTCTTCTTCCAGCTTTTCATCTATCATTTTTTCGTTAATTTCAGGCCATTCTTCCAAGAATATGCTTTCTTTTCCTTTTTCATTCAGATCATGATATATTTTTTCAGTCATAAAAGGTATTATTGGCGCAAAAAGCTTCAAGACAGTGTCATATGACAGGCTTAATGAATACAAAGCTGCCTTGTCTTTTGAATCCACTCTTTCCCTTATCAGCTGGATATATCTCCGGCTTATTTCATTCACTAAAAAGTTTTCTAAAATTTCAACAGCCTTTGGCAGGTGATATAGATTATACTCGTTTATCGCCTCTTTTGCAACTGAGTTTAATCTTGAGATTATCCATTTATCTTCATATTTTAAATCAGTTGATTTTCTCACTATCCCGGCCTGTTTTATGTAAGATGCGACATT
>Ga0315282_10000350_pt1 | contig 93130 bp, 83 predicted proteins | sample YL17G07_20_MG_FD_203693 | JGI IMG/M metagenome (GOLD analysis project Ga0315282, IMG submission 203693) | Sediment microbial communities from Yellowstone Lake, YNP, Wyoming, USA - YL17G07_20 | ecosystem: Environmental > Aquatic > Freshwater > Lake > Sediment | place: USA: Wyoming | collected...
AATGGATCGTTCTTGGTTATCGACTTCTCTGATGATCCACCGCACTTTCCTTTGATTCAGTTTCCTCATCGGAACAGAATCATCTATTTCCTTTTTCAGGAGAAAGTAATTTCGGGAAAAGACACGTGAAAATATCATCAAAAGTTATTTATAACATGACTCCGTTAAATATTCACATCTAGGGGATTCTCATATGAAGAACAAAGCATGCATATCTTTTATCGCTGTTCTCGCAACGCTTCTCATGGTTGCTGGCAGCATTCAGGCAGGAACCACACTCCTCACAAACCAAGCAAAAGCACCACAAACAACGACGATTTCCTATCACTTTTCACTCCCACAAATCGAGGAGAACAACAGGCTTACCACCGTTCAACTCAAAGAGGCGACAGCCTCTCGGAACGTCCCAGGCGAACCGATCCTACCCATCATCATGAAGACAATCGAGTTTCCGCTCGGGACGCACATCCTCGACGTACAATGCATTCCGAGTGACACGACCACCCTGCAACTCGCACAACAAATCAGCCCTGCGGTGACACCTGTCGTTGATGATACCCAGCCAATGCAACAGCCTGTGCCAGACCAGAAAATCTACGCAAGCGATGAATTTTTCCCCGCAGCTTGGTACTCCTACCGGCTCACCGGAGGACTCAACAGCGACAACATCCTCACCACGTTCCTTACCCTTCAAATCAACCCGGTCCGGTACAATCCAGTACAGGATTCACTCCAGTCTCTCAGCGATATAACGCTTACGATCACCTATGAAGCACCTGATCATTCCTTCACACCGCTCACCACGAGCTACGACATGGTCATCATCGCCTATGATTCCTATGCTCCCTTGCTGAAACAGCTCGTGAACCATAAAATCAGCCATGGGGTTCAGACGAAGCTTGTCACCATGTCTGACATCAAGAAAGAAACCTACTTCCCGGTAGAAGGAAAAACAATCCAGGAGAAAATAAAATACTTCATCAAAAACGCCAAGGAAACATGGAACGTCACCTACGTGATGCTAGTGGGGAACTACTGGCAAGTGCCTGTACAATATACTTACTTAGAAACTGATACGGGCGGGAAATTCCAGGAATTGAAATTCGCGACCGACTTGTACTACGCGGACCTGTACGATGCGCAAGGGAACTTCTCCAGTTGGGATACAAACAATAACGGGAAGACAGGGGAATGGCCCTACCCTGAGTCGCATGGACCGGTCGATGCCGTTGATCTTGTGCCCGATGTGCATCTCGCCCGGGAAGCCTGCATGTTCAAAGCTGAGGTGAAGACCGTGGTCAAGAAGATCATCACCTACGAGAATACGACCGCGGGGAAAGACTGGTTCAAGACCCTTATCGGCGTGGGCGGTGACACGTTCCCGAACGGCGATGAGGGCGGCACGAACTTCAGCGAAGGCGAGGTATGCACCGGGGCAGCCGTACAGATCATGTCTGATTTCACAGGGATCAAGCTCTGGATGTCGCTTGGGAACCTTACCACGGATTCGATCATACAACAAGTGAATAACGGATGCGGGTTCCTCTACTTCTCAGGCCATGGGAACCCCCGTTCATGGGCGACCCATCTGAACGGGGATTATACGAACTGGACAGGGAAGTTCCAGAACAAGGACATGTACCAGCTGAAAAACAAGAACATGTATCCGATCATGATCGTGGGTGGATGCCATAACAGCGAGGTGGACACGACTCCCATGAACTTCATCAGAGGCGTCCTTAAGGAAGGCTCGAATTACTGGAAAGTTAATAACACGTTTCTGGGGGAAATCTACTTGTACAACTGGTGGCCGCAGTGCTGGGGCTGGGCGTTTGTGAGCGCACCGAACGCCGCGATCGCCTCGTTGGGAAGCATCGGGTACGGCTGTGTCAGCATCGGGGACTACGACCACAACGGGATCCCCGACTGCATCGAAGGGTACGACGGTTGGCTTGAGACCCAGTTCTTCAAACTGTACCATGATGACCATATCAGCATCCTTGGCCAGACCTACGACCAGGCGGTGACCAACTACGTCCATACCTTCCCAGTCGATACGAACCGCTATGATGCGAAGGTCCTGGAGACCCATATGCTCTTCGGGGACCCAAGTCTTCAGATCGGCGGGTATGCATAAAAAAAAAGAGATGAAGCCTAGGCGCAGTGTCTAGGTGTTCTCTGAATGGATGAGCCAAGCGCTCCGAGGGATCTTTTCGTAAATCTCGTACGGTGACTCCTCGAGGGGTTTGCGGTACACCTCGGCTTTGATGCCGTCGTTGTTGAAGGACCAGAAGTACTTCCTGATGAATTTACCGTTCTCTTTGATTTCCTCGCGTCGCTGCATGAGCAGGTTCTTTTGGAGAAGGTCATAGAAAATCGAGCGGACATGCTTGTCAAGGGACATGTCTTCGACTTCCTTGCGTCCCCGAAACACCTTTTGAACGGTTTTAGCGAGTTCCGTTGCGTCCTGCTGGGTCATGTCAAATCCTTTCTTCAATGCCTTCACAAACAGCGAGTTCATCCTTTCACCACAAGGAATACTTCGGTCCGCAACGTTTAAACGGATTGTTGTACAACCAATACCCGCTGTCTGTACACTTCTTACCTTCATGGTTCTCTCAGAAATAGTGTCATCGATACTGAAGGATGTCCCTTCGAAAAAATAAAAGAAATTTGAGCGTCCTTCAAAACTTGGGTTAATCGCTCTTCACGATACCGACGAGCGTAATAACGAACGCCGCGATTTCGATGATATTCAAAAATAGGGTTGCATTCGAGCCGATGTCTGTCGGTAACACAAACCTCAAGAGAAGCATTACCCCCCAGATGCCGACCCCGAGAACAATCAATGTTTTATTCATCGTGCAGTCTCCTCATATCCCTATCCTTCTTCTATGGGTGTTGTAATCAGAAACGAGAGTTATAATACTTCGCCTTTTGTTCATCCCATCCTGATCAATGCATGTGACAAAAAGTATAAACCACGGTAGCGATGTTGTGCCCCAATGAAATTCTACCGATTTCAAAATTCCAGGAGACGTCTCCGTATCGGGAAAATCATGTGCCTTGCACGGACCTACCAAGAGCATGCACAGGAGATGCACGCGTCGGTCTCAGAAGACCCGGTGCTGTTCCTGAAACCAGACACCGCGGTCATCTTCTCCCACGATACGATCCTCATCCCAAGGATGTCCCAGTGCTTGCACCATGAGGTCGAGCTTGGGATTGTCATAGGAAAAAAAGGTAAACATATTTCCGAAGAAAACGCCATGGAGTATATGCTTGGATACCTTGTGGGCTTGGACATCACGGCGCGCGATCTCCAGTCGATAGTGAAGAAGAACGGATGGCCCTGGGGGATCCCCAAAGGATTCGATACCTTCGCCCCGCTCAGTGACGTGGTGCTGAAAGAGAAGGTCCCGAATCCACAAAACCTCGAGCTTGAACTCAAGGTCAACGGCGTAGTGAAACAGAAGGCAACACCAGGACAGATGATCTATTCACTTGAACACATCATTGCGTTTCTCTCTGATGTGATGACACTGGAGCCTGGCGATCTCATTCTCACGGGAACGCCAGCGGGCGTCGGAGAGATCAACGAAGGAGACCTCCTTGAAGCACGGTTCGGAACCGTGTGCTCCCTAACAGTTGATGTAAAAAAAGAGTCGTAACTCATCCCATGATTTTTTTCTTCAGCACACAGGTCTTGCACAACTTCTGCGAGGTGGGTTCCCCGCACGTCAGGCAGGTGTTCAATCGGGTTTGTGGATATTGTTTCTGCAGCAGGTCCCTGATGCTTTCGTAACTGTTCAGGATGCTATGCCGTGTCCCCGGTGTCGCATCCTCGAGCGAATCGATGATCGTTCTGAACGAACCTCTCAATGCTCGGGTTGAATACGGGCATTCGGCGTTATGGAACTCGATGTGCTTCACCAGCGCATACAGCATGGATTCTTTCTCAGGGATCGTCCGGAGTGGCAGCAGCCGAGGAATCAGGCCAGGCTGGACCCTTGTATGGGGTCCCAGTCGTGCAAGCTTCTGCATATCCCCGTTGACGAAATTCATGAGGATTGATTGCGCCATGTCATCAAGGTTATGACCGGTCGCAAGGTAGTTGATGCCAAGTTCTTTTGCCTTCGTGTTCAAACAGAACCGCCGAAACACGCCGCAGTAGCTGCACTCCCCGATGTCGTCATGAAGGAGGGCGATCTCATCCATGGTTTTCCCGACGGCATCCTGAAAAGAGATAAGATGATGCTCGATCCCAAGGTTCTTGCAATTCTTACGGGCGATAGGGATACTGGTGTCACGATATCCCTTGATACCTTCGTCAACAGTGATTGCATGGAGTGTGATCTGTCGTCGTTTTCCATAGATGTCATGCATAAGATGCAACGCGACCGTGCTGTCTTTCCCTCCAGAAAGTGCGACGCCGATCCTTGCGTTATCAGGGATCGGTCCCTGTTTCTTCATATCCTTTTTAACGCGCCGCTCAACATACTCAATAAAATGCGTTCTACAGAGATGAGCACCACTATAGCGGATAAAGGTGACAGCTGGTTTCTTGCATTTCATGCAGTGGACGGTCATACGCTCGAAAACACTCCGAGAATGCTGTTCCGTACAAGGGAGCGGTCTTTTAGTACTTTCCTATAAAAGAAAGTAAGACCTGCCCAAGTTCACATTTTTGATGGATTTCAATAGGGAGGATTAATATAATCCCCATAAGAAAAAATTTAAATAATCCTGAATTATTATCAATAAATAATATATTATTAAAGGTGATAGAAGGATGAAAAAGATAGTATCAATAGTAATCGTAAGTATTTTTCTTCTCAGTGGATATGGAGTTGTTGCTACGAATGGCCAATCCAATGTCTCATCGTACAAAGCATCATCTTTAGACGATGATGTTCCCGTATGGAGTACAGGTAATACATGGACCTACACGGTCACCAGTATCACGGTGAGTTACAATCAAGGTGGACAGCAAATCCTCATGCAAGGGAGCGTCGATGATTTTACCTGGACCGTGACCGACACAACTGGAGACTACTACACGGTTTCATTTACCGGGAAACTTACGGCAACTTATGATCTGCTGCTGAACTCTCAAACATCGACAATTCATCTCGTAGGATCGTTCACACCGACCTTGACCCGCCTGAAGGGAACGATACAGTTTACGAAATCCAATCTGCAAGTCCATGCTGTTTCCTTCCAGCTTCTCGGCATCACGATGACCAAAATAAATTCCCTTTCGTTTTCCCTCCCGCTTCCCTTCAAACTTGTTTCAGAAGGGAGTCTCACCACCGATTTCCCACTCTTTGATTTCCCCTTATACACGCTGAAATCTTGGACCTTACCTGATTTAACACTGACGATGAGTTCGACGTTCGGAGGAATCTTTGGGCTCATCCAGATCCCGTTCACGGTGTCCGTCCAATATTCATGGACACCATTTGCCTTCTTCACGTTTGGTAAAGAAGACGTCACTGTTCCAGCAGGAACCTACAGTGCCTATAAAATCGAGTCGCTCATCGGTGATTATTTCGTGTACTACTACGCGGCTGATGTCGGTAATCTCGTGAAAATCGATGCCACGCTTCCTAACGGCGCAATTCATGCGGTCCTGAAATCTACGACCCACCCCTAAATCTTTTTTTTATCCTTCTTTTTCCTAGCACAGCGATAGTGAGATACTCTGTTACAATGGATTCGTATGTCTTTTTCCGCGGGTTGTGTTCAGAAGTACGATAAAGTGTAAGTTTTAAAAGGGGAACGGTGTTATAAAATTGTAATTAAGGGAGGATACAAATGCAGACAACTTCAATATTGAGGAAATGTCTGGCGGTTGGAATCATTCTCCCGTTCATCGGGACAGCCGTAATTCCATCAATTAATGCAAGTATCAATAACCAATCAATCCAAGAGAGATTACCTCCAGCGACTACCAAGACCATAGAAGTCATCCGATACGAATACAAGTCCGATGGGAGTATAGAGAAAAAGGTTCTTGAGGTGCCTCAGAACGAGGTTCGTGCATTTCAGGATGAACTTCGTTTTGCACAAACCACTGAAGAAAAACTCGACCTCTATAAAAAATATAATTTGGTTCCTCAGAATGTTAGTATGGATACTCTGAGAAAAAATTTTAATGAGTATGTTCAAAGAGTCAATAGCACGAAAACATCAATCGAAAATTATGCACAAAATATTAACACTATACAACACTTAAAACGCAGTTCCTACATTCAAATAGTAATTAACACTGATTGCACTGTTGATGGCGGTGATGTTTTCACTTTGCGATTTACCTTTGGTCTATCACCAATAATTGGACGTATCAATTTATTTCTTTTGATATTATTTAATGCTAGATTTCCGGATATGCAATTACCGAGTGCTGATTTATTAATGGTACATATTTCTGGTATAGGGGACATATTAACGGAAGGGACATTGGGAATAAGATATTGTGGGGGTATGCCTTTCTTTTTGCTTATGACAGGGTTTGTAGGATTTAGATGTATCGTGCCATTTTTCCTTACAGACTGGTTTATTGGTGATTCAAAGCAGGTCTTTGCTGTATCAGGTCCAGAAGTCCCTTATCAATTTCATCAATTTATGAAGTAGGTCATCAAAGTTATCATCTGATTCGAACAAAACCCTATAACAGCCCAGGAATGAGATAATGGAAATGAAGAAACTCATTGCAATAGGCATCATCTTTCTTTTCATCGGTGTCGCGGTTGCACCAAGTATAAATTTCTCTATTGTCAAAGCATCTAATGATAACGACTTTATTGAAGTGACTTCTCAGGCATGTGGCATCCAGGGATTTGGAAATAACACAGTGAAACTCACCAAAGAACAATATCAGAATCTGGAGCAGTATTTGGTTGCGTTCAAAGCGAGATTGAACCAGACTACAACTAGAGAAGAAGCGATCCTTATCTTCAAGGATGCAATTGTGGAGTTGAACAAGTATGGGTTGTTACCAAAAAGAATGAATGTTGAATTGGCCCAACGATTGGTGACCCTTGAAAATCGAATGCAAAATGTTCCGAGAATTGTGAAAAAGTCGTTACAGATTTCCATAAATTATGATTGTCTTTTTACTGCTGTATTTTATGACTCCGGGGAATACAATATATGGATACGAATTGCCGAATGGTTCTCTCAGTTTGTAGGTGGTTATTATTTTTCACCAGGTCTCTTGCTATTTTTTATCTTCTTCCTAATTGGTTATTTGAAACCACTTCGAATTAATAATGAAATCGATGTACTCGGCCATGTGGAATCTTTTTTCTCAATAGGACTAAATGGCATCAAGTTTGGACAGTATTACATTGGTAAAGTTTTGGGATTCACAGGGTTGAAAATTATACTAAATAATCATGACTCATTTTATCTTGGCTATGCTCTAGACATCCAGGAGAGATGGTAGTTGATTAGGGATATTCATTTTATTGAAAAAGGAGGAATCACATGCAAATACACTCATTGTTGAAGAAAGAGTTGGTTTTCGTCATAATTTTTTTATTTGTTGGAACATCAACTGCTATGATAGTAGAACCCTCAAACGTTCTCATCACAACAACGAAAACTGCCCCGAGGTTTCAACATTCTTCACGAGATCGAATAGAACTTAAATATTATGACCCAGACACGCTCACACAAGATGTCGGGATTCAAGGTGGCACTCCACCGTATATTTGGAAATCAGCTATCCGATTAACGCACACCGAGCTTTCTCGCTACAACGCCTGGAACATTACCAATGTAGTCATCGGGTTTGCTGAAGATGACAATGAAGGCCCGATGAATGTAACAATATACATCTACGATAAAGGAACATCAACGCAGCCTGGAAATGTCATCGTTAATGACACATGGGCGGTCCTCACTGGGATTGGTTTAATCACGGTACCTCTCACCACGCCAGTGTCACTTGTTGGCCATACTGAAATCTGGGTTGCCGTTCAATGGACTCAAAATGTCGAACATACCTTTTACGCTTTCGTTGATACTGGTCCAGCTGTTGACGGAAAGGGTGACTGGGTATATCTCTATGGTACATGGTCAGAACTTCAAGCGGTATCTTCCATTGACGCAAATTGGGCGATAGGGGCTGTGGTTGAAGGTATAAATCCACCACCTACACCGCCAATGATCACTGGTGCATTGAAAGGAGCAGCAGGAATCGCCCATAATTATCATTTCACATCAACAGACCCTGATGGAGATAATGTGTATTATTTTATTGACTGGGGTGATGGGAATAATAGTGGATGGCTTGGTCCGTATGCCTCTGGTCAGGAGATCAATGATTCCCATACATGGAGCAAGCAGGGAACCTATACCCTCAAAGCGAAAGCAAAAGACAACCTCGGAGCAGAAAGCGACTGGACTACACTAATAATTATCATGCCTTTATCGTATAAACCACCGCATTTTCGATTCTTCAATTGGTTGTTTGAACGATTCCCAAATGCATTCCCATTACTCCGATATTTACTGAAAGTATGAAATCATAGCAAGGTTATATTGTTATATCGAAGTTCTTTTAGATATAAAATCACTGCTGAAGGGCAGATTGTCTCAACCCTAGTATTTTGACTGATGTGCTAAGTTTTATATTGTACATATTGCATATCAACGTGGAAGAGATACACTCTACAATTTGGTTTCGGTTGAGGAGAACGTAGTATGCCAACAAAAAAAGAAGTGTGTAGTACAGGCATTGAAGAACTTGACCTGAAAATGTCAGGGGGCATTCCTCTCGGAAGCACCGTTCTTGTCACTGGGTGTAGCGGGTCAGGGAAAACCACGCTGTGCATGCAATACTTGTTCCATGGGGCGAAAAAAGGAGAGCGTGGTGTGTTTTTCACGATCACCGAGCCGCTCTTTAAATTGACGAAAAACCTTGAGGAGTTCGCCTTTTACGATAAGAAACTCATCGAATCAGGGATGGTCAATATCATTGACCTGCGTATCATCAGTGAACGACTTGGCCTTGAAGCTGAAAAATACACGGTCGAGGACGCAGGAGCACTCATTGACATCTTGAAAGACATCGCTGATGAACTTGATGTGAAACGCCTTGTCATGGACTCGATCACAGCACTGTGCTATCGTTTGCAAACCCGGGAGATGATTAGGGACTTCATTTTCAAACTTGGGACGTCGCTAGCGGTCATGAATTGTACGACGCTGCTCACTTCGGAGGTGCCGCCGCAGACGTTCAAGTTTTCCCAGTATGAGATTGAGGAGTTTATCTCCGATGGTATCATTTTCCTTGGGGATTTGGAGAGGAAAGGGGATCTTATCAGGACACTGCAGGTCATCAAAATGAGGGGTATATCGCATTCCAGGACCAAGTTTGCATTGAACATCTCGTCGCAGCGGGGCATCGAGCTGATTCCCCTGTTAAAATCCTCTGAATTTGAGTCACTCCTAAAACGATGAGGGAGCAAAAGGTATGCCAGACGCAATTATAGAAGGGATAAGGGAGCGGGTAGCGGCAGCGATACGGGTCAACCACTCGGTTGGTATCCAGGTTCCAGAGAACAGACATGAGGGACTGCTTGAGGCAGTGTTCCATTCCATGGTGAGCAACGACCGTGACATCTGGACGTTTGTCGCGGTGAGCAAGTCCTTTGATTACATGGCAAAGACATTCAAGGAGATCGACGAGTTCAACAACATCAGGTTCATTGACTGTATCTCCCGGACAGCCGGCATCTCTACCCAGCATAAGAACTGCTCGTACATCGAAAGCCCGGTGATGCTTGAGAAACTGATCCTTGAGATCCTGACGAACTACAAAGGGGTCAAGCAGGACGTTGATAAATACGTCGTAATCGATTCTCTTAGTGCCCTCATGATCTACAACGACCCCGGGATCATCAGGGAGTTCGTCGCCTTGCTCATGAACCGAAGCAGGTCCGAAAACATCCATATTATCTCCATTCTTGTCGAAGAAGAGATGGATTCGAACAAGCTCATTCAACTCAATGACAAGATCATTATCCTGCGGGATTCCTTTATTGATTAACAAGAAGGGCTTATGAAACGACCGAGCAAACAACCAAAGGTAGGCATCGAGGGCTCATGGGAGGACGAGGTCTCTGATGTCGAGCAGATGAGACGATGGAGTGAGAGCGCGTTTCAGGCGGCACTTGAGAAATTACGCGAGGGCCACGGGAATGCCGAGACTGTGATGCAGACAGGGGAGGCGTTCGGCCGAGGGCTGTTTTCACAGAAGATGCAGGAAAAAACCCATCAGTGGACAGTCGGGGAATGGCTTGACAAAGCAGAGGAAAATGTGCTGTTACCACTCAGGACTGAGTTTACATTTACCAGGATGTCACCGGACGCTGCAACCCTGTTCATCGAGCGTAACCCGCTTACCACTCAAGCAAAAGAAAGCATGGTCGCATCTCTTTTTATGTACGGCGTGATGCGTGGCCTGTTTCAAAGCGCATTCCCCGAAGGGGAACTGGTCTGTAAGAAAGCATTTACCGGTGATTCCTCGGAATTCATCCTAAAGACCCACGCATCACAAAGCGATTGTTCTGAGCGTGAACGGGTGAAGCGACTCTTCACTGTAGTAAAAAAGAACCATACCCCCTGAGACAATGTCACGAGAATCATTTATCAACATCAGTACTGAAAAAAAGCCAGGATTCGTTAGTACTGGGATTGATAAACTGGATCGCTTGTTGGAGGGAGGTATTCCTGGTGGTTTTACCGTGGTGTTGCTCGGAAGTCCAGGCAGCAGCATCGAGATCCTCATCAAACAGATTGCTTCATCAGGCAATGTCACCTACATCACAACAGAGGAGACAAAACAGGAAATACTCGACGTGATGAGTCGATTCAAATGGCAGGCCACCAACATCGATTTCGTCGACATCTCAGAACGCTACTATTCCAACGTCCTGAAAGGCGAGCAGAAACGGGTCAGCATCTATGAGCAGCGGTCGAAACTGAAGTTAAAGGAACTCATCGAACTTGGATCCACCGCGATGCCGTCGACAGCGACAAGTGATGAAGACTTCCTAGCTGTCGTATCAAACAGGACGAAAAACGCAGCCCAGAATAGCACGATTATCATCAGCTCTCTTGATTTTTTCCTGAGCCAGTACGCACAAGAGGACGTGCTAAAGACCGTGTACGCCGCAAAGGTCAACAATCTCAAAAACAAGGGAGCGCTCATGATCGTCATGACCAAAGGGGTCCACGGGGAGCTCTTCGAGCGGAAAATGGAAGGGATCGCTGACGCGGTCCTGGAACTAGACGTGATCCAGAAAGGATCATCCTTCGAACGGTACCTCTCCGTGAAAAAAATGCGAAATTACGCAAAAAAGATAGGCATCGCCCGGTACGTCATCGACGACAGCGGGTTTGTCCTTGAGATGATTGAACGCATCATGTAACACACCGTTGTTCGTCATCGTTCTCTTATCTCTGCCCCTACATTCACCTCCCTGTACCACATGTTTATAAACATCTATGCTTTTCTTGATACAGAAGGGACTTCTTATGGCAAAAGACAAGACGACTGAATCACCGCTCAGCGACCTACCCGGCGTCGGCCCTGCGATTGCTGATAAACTCCTCGAAGCAGGCTACGCTGATATGATGAGTATCGCAGTGTCATCGCCAAAGGAACTGTCAGAGGTCGCGGAGATTGGTGAACCAACCGCAGCAAAGATCATCCAGGCAGCACGGAGAAAAGCAGATGTCGGTAGTTTCGAGACCGGGACCGCGCTCCTTGAACGTAGAGCGAGAGTCGGCGCGATCACCACAGGATCAAAGACCTTTGATGAACTCATGGGTGGAAAAGGATTCGAAAGCCAGGCAATTACGGAACTTTTCGGCGAGTTTGGCTCAGGGAAAACCCAGCTAGCGCACCAGATGTGCGTCAATGTGCAGCTCCCGCTTGAAAAAGGAGGCCTGGATGCCCATGTGTTTTATATCGACACCGAAAACACCTTCCGACCGGACCGTATCAAACAGATGGCGGAGGCCTACGACCTTGACGCAAACGAGGTCCTCAACAAGATCCATGTCGCACGCGCCTACAACTCGAGCCATCAGATGCTACTGGTCGACAAGGTCATTGAGCTTTCCAAGGAGTTCCCAGCACGGCTCCTGGTCGTCGATTCCCTGACCTCGCAGTTCCGAGCAGAGTATGTCGGGCGTGGCGCGCTTGCGGATCGACAGCAGAAGCTCAACAAGCACATGCATGACCTGCTGCGCTGGAGCGACTTGTACAACGGTGTGGTTGTCGTAACCAACCAGGTCGCGGCGAAACCTGACGCGTTTTTCGGTGATCCCACGAGGCCCATCGGGGGGCATATCGTCGGCCATACCGCGACGTTCCGGCTGTATCTTCGAAAAAGCAAGGGAGGGAAGCGAATCGCCCGCCTCATCGACTCCCCGCATCTCCCTGAGGGAGAGGCTGTGTTTTCTGTGAGCGAGATCGGCATTAGAGACTAACAAGTCTGACCCTAGGGGTTCATCCGTTCTCGTTTGCGTGCGGCAATGAGATGGAACGCGCTGATGATGATTCACAAGATTCTTTCGGTGTCCTAGCAGGCGTGGACCGTGACCGCATCCGAAGCGCCTTGACCAGTGCCGACCCGATGAGCAAAACCCCGACCGCGGCAAGGAACACGGGGGAGAGCAGCACTGCTTTTTGATTGAGTGTCACTAGGATCGCGATCGTGAAGGCCAGGAGGCCGCCGATGACACCGGTGATCTCGACAGGGATCTCCATCGCTCCGAGTTTCATCACCAAGGGTTTTCGCTGGGCAAGCATCTGCGCTTTGATCTCAAGCTGCTGCAGCATCGGTGTGATGGTGGCATGAATCTCTTGGAGATCGTGCTGTACCGATGGCATCACTTGTCCCAGTTCATCCACCTGCTCCTTGAGCGCTTGGTACTCCTGCCTCCGTTTCTCTAGCTCGGAATACAGACAATGAAGTTCATGGTCAAGGATCCGTGCATGTTCATCAAGGGTTTTCTTCTTCCCCTTTTGTTTATCAGAGAAGAAGCGTTCGATTGGTCCTTCCATCACTGACATGAGCGCCTCATCGGACGAGGCATATCCCCCTGAGAGTCGCGTTTCCACGGCGGTGAGCCGTGACCCCACGCTGTTCGTCGATTGTTCAATCTTACGTACCCAGCTTCGTAACGACTGCACCGACTCCTCTGATGAAGGAGCCATGGCATTTACTTTCTTATGATGATTCTTTTCCTGTTTCTTTCTTATGAACATAGCTATCTCCTCACGTACTTAGGAATGATGCCCCTGAAGGTTATTGCGAGAGCAGGGGCTCATCCCTTTCTTTGGTACTCATTCCAAGAATGATGTTTTCCCGATGATTTCGGTATTCGAGGTGTGCCCGAGAAATCTTCTCGGAAGCGCCTAGCTAACCCAGACGCATGATGGTGACGGCTGTGTCATCAACGAAATCGTCATATCCCGCTGCCTTCACGTTGAGCGTCATATACGCTTCGTTGATGTTGGCATCCAAGGTTGGTTTTATCCCCGTGATCTTCGCAGAGCCATTATCCAGTGTTTTCCCTTGACCTGCATCCCCGGCACCAGTGAGTGTGACCGTGGCACCTGCGATGGGATCAGCCCTTTGGTCGTTGGTGGTGACCTTCACCCAAATCGTGTAGGTTTTCGAAAAGGTAAACACACCGCCCCCATCAGTACCAGGGTCTTCTGCAAGCAGAGCGTTGGTGGTCACCTGCGCATTCATCGCCCGTGTCCCTTTTGGGATCATCACAACAACCGCTGCGATCACCGCGACCGCGACGATCATGATGATGATCAGGTACATGGGTATTCCTAACACATCTCCTTCATTATTTCCTCTAAAACATCGTTTTCTCATAGTTTTTTTACCTCCCAAACTTTTAACGTTTTTGATATACGATATTATATAGATAAACTTTGCTGAATTTAACTATTAATTTATATTGCAATGAGCAAATATTAATATTTGCTATTTATTGTTATAGAGGGGTTTTCGCTAATAGGTTTCAATTAAAAATAGCTTCCCAAGAGTTTAATAATTGAAAAACGATTTCATAACAAGAGGTGTTGGAAATGGAGAAAGGAAATATGATTATGATAATAGGTGCAATAATGGTACTAATTATCGGTCTTTTCTTTAGTTTTGTAGTTTTTTTCGGTGAACCAGCAAAAGATTTGAATACAATAATACTTAGAGGATTTGGAGTCACATGGATAATACTTGCTATATCCTTTGCCTCATTACTAATTGGCTCTGCTCTTTTCAAGTACGAAAAATAACCAAGTAATTCGTTTAAAAAATCATGTGTTTGTTTATTTTTCAATAACTGATAACCTCCAGAAAAGTTAATATGAAAAACGTGGGATTTGTATTGAAATGACAGAAAAACTATTTTGGTTATTTTTACTACTATTTCTTGGAGGAATGTTGTTAATCGGTTATTCTTTGTACTCATTAAAAAAACGTAAAATCCAAACTTTTCTACCAGGAATCCCAGAATTTTCTTATGAATTAGACTCGGAAAAAACCTGGAGGGTTGCAAGTTTCTGGATAATTGTTTTTGATTGTTTCTTAATAGGAATCACTTGCGTGATTGTAGGACTTTATGGATTATTTTTCGTATAACTAAATAATCATTTGATTTTTTTAATTTTCAATTACTGATGACCTCCATATATGGTAATATTGGGAAATGTAATTTTGTAGCAATTTTTCCTTTAAAAACATATCCTAGAACCATCATGGTTTTCGTGAATAGGTTTCAATTAAAGATAACCTCAAACTATGTTATTGTTCTCATAAGGACAATATTTATCATCTCCAAGTCGTTCAATATTTATTAGAAATGGAGAGTGAAAATCAATGGTTTGGGTTGGTAAGTGTAAAAAATGTGGTGCGAGATTCTCAAAACCCGCCCATTTAAAAAAGGGCATAGGTGGCCTACTATTAGTCTGTCCAAACTGTAATAGTCACGAATGGACTGGTGAGGAATGGAAGGATATAGGAGAAGAATGGAAGGATAAATAATCATCTATATTTTTTCGTGGTGTAGACCGGAAATTAATGGTATAAATTTTAAAACTGTCTTCCCCTTTAAAAACACATCCTTAGCGACTCATGTTTTTCGTGAACAGGTTTCAATTATTGATAACCTCCATTAAAGGATAAATTATTATAAGGAGATTGTATGGAAGATACCAAAATGAAGTGGCATTGTAAAAGTTGTGGAATATATTTTGATGGGTTACCAGCTTTATTGATTTGCCCATTTTGTAATTCAAAGAAGATTGAAAGAATCTCTGATCCATTTACATAATAAGACCGCAAATAATCATGTGTTTGTTTATTTTAAGATGAATGGGAGATTAGGCCTTTTCTGTCTGGGAAATAAAAACAGCGATCTAACCTCCCAAGCAAATAAATAACTCAGAAGTAAATAAAAGTATCACTCCTGTAAAACCCACCCTTGTAGAGGTAAATATCAATGCAAACCTTAGGCTTTACAGGAGAAAAACAGGGTTCTAAGGGTAGATAATAGACCTTGTATAATTTAATAACCGATTTCCTTTAAAGACAACGCATGATCTCTCACCATACAGGATAGAACATATCCAAGTTCCTTTGGTGTGAGATCTTTCTTCATGCTTCTAAATGCCTCTTCTGCAATTACTTCCAATTCTTCTTTCGTTCTCATTTCATTCCTCCTTATTTATTTGAATCAGGAATGAGAATAAGTAGTTTAGTATCCATCATTTCACATTATCTTTTTTAGCGGATGGCGCATGATACACCATCTTGGTTAATTCCCCGATCTCTTCCCCTTCCTCCTTATCCATTTTTTCTCATCCTCAATAAATAAATCAGGTTCTTTAAGGATAAATATTTCTCCATTAAGTTTTATTTCTATTGGAGATCCATCTTTTCTCTTTTTCAATACTTCAATATTTACCCTCATGGTTTCATCTTATCCTTATCTCCCAATGCTAACCTTATATCAGTAATTTCCTTTATTTTTTGTAATACTCTATGCGTTTTGTAGCAATTCCTTCTTTAAAAACATATCTGTAGAAATCATTAGGGTCTTATGTTCAAATCTTTGATATAGATATAGCTTTCTAAATTTTTTAAAATAATAATTTTTAATCAAGGAATGACAATCTCTAACAAAGGCATACATAATGTTGAAGAAAAAGAAAAAAAAGAGACGTTCCATGCGGTCTATTTGAGTTTTTTCAAGATCATCTCTGCAGCTTTCTTCCCGGAGAGAAGCATGCCCCCAAAAATCGGCCCCATCCTCGGCGCACCATACACCGCGTTCGCACCCATGCCTGCGATGAACAGACCCGGATACACCTCTTTGGTGTTCTCCACAACGGTTTTCTCACCGACCTCCGCGCACATCGACCGCTCCTTTTCCAGGTCCCCGCTCGGTGTGTTCAGACGCCCGACCTTTTTACTTACAATTTGACAGACCTCAGCAGCATGACCGGTCGCATCGATGCAGTACCGTGCCCGCATCGAGAGCGGATCGACATGCAGTCCCGCGATCTCCACAGCGCTCCAATTGATAACAAACCCATTGACTTTCTTGTTCTGTAGCAGGACATCCTCGACAGACATCGCGTTGAAAATCCGCACGCCTGCGTCGATCGCAGTCGCACACAACTTCACAGTCGCCTCAATGGAATCAGCGCTGTAGTACCCGGCTTTCTCATCGGTGACCTTCACGCCCGCGTCCTCAAGGATGAACTTCGACTCCTTCTGCACGACGATCACGGGGAACGTCATCCCCCCGCCCCACACACCGCCGCCGACAGAAAGTTTCCGTTCGAACAAGACGACCTTTTTCCCTGCCTTCGCAAGGTACGTCGCCGCGGTGAGCCCTGCAGGACCTGCACCAGCGATTGCGACATCAACCTCAAGGGCCTCAAGGAACTCCCTCGAAAACCGTTTGAAGATAATCCGCGTCACCGCAATATCATCAATCCCGATACAAAACACCTCGCACCCACCGATAATTTCCAGGTCTTCTTAAACATACCGCTAACCCTTTATATTCCAGGTTGGCTTCACTTTTCGTGCTGGAAATCAGACAGGTGCAACCCGACGATATCTTCTCCGTCATCTCGATCGCTTATGACTTGCTCCCGGAGCGGTACAACCCTGCGATCTTCAACCAGTTCTATGAAGCGTTCTCTGAGGGATTCCTCGTCGCTGAACTCAACCACTCGGTCCTAGGGTTTCTGGTCGGTATGAGAATCGATCGCCACCGGGCACGGATCCTGATGCTTGCGGTGAAGAAACAGCACCAGCGGCATCAGATCGGCTCCCAGCTGCTCATCCACTTCCTCAATGAGATGAGAGCCTATGGGATAACTATCGTGGAGCTTGAGGTGAGAACCACGAACCGCATTGCGATAGAGTTTTACCGCAAGCATGGCTTCGCAATCCAAGAAACACTAGCACATTTTTATCAAAATGGCGACGCCGCGTACCAAATGCGCAGGGACCTATGACTTGAGATGCTCCTTTTCTTTCTCAGTCATGAACCTGATCGCCATCTGGTCAAGGCGGTTTGCGATTTTCTCAAGTCCAGGGTCGCCGTTGTTCGTCGAGAGAATCCCCGCGATGTCCTTGCTCAGGGTGAACACCGCGAGTTTATGCTCCCGTTTGGACTTGTGAATCTGATACGGCGTGATCTCCAGTTTCTCGTACGAACTATGATCGCAGCCGTTGTGTTCACATATCTGTTCGAGCTGGCTGCGAATCTGATATAAAAACGTGTGGAGTTGTATCAGTTCGTCTTTCTGCATTGTACTGCCCCTTTCCACAACTAGATACTGTGAGCAGTTTTTATATTTTTTCACGACGATTTCGTGTGCAACGATGCGATGACGAAACGTTCAACCCTGTCGCTTACTGGAAATCTTGTTTGGTGAGCACTTTCACTGATTTGGGCATTTTGACGACGTTGCCGAGTTTAATGCCGACGATTTCTCTGACGTTCTTGTTGTTCGCGATATCCAAGAGCCGTTGCGTGATGATGCCGTCGAATACAATCGCGGAGACGTTCTCCCCTTTCTTGATTTCATCGGTGAGCTCACGGACTGGTATCGTGCGGATCTCTTTGCCGTTTTCATCGAGCAGCACCGCTTTGAGCGACCCTGAGATCTCGTTGAGGACCGTCTCATAGTTCTTCTGTTTCTCGGTGGTGATCACCGGCTCAGGGACATTCTCTTGTTCTTCCTCCCTGCGTTGTTGCTGCTGCTCCTTTTTCTTCGGGAAAAACTCCTTTTTCATCCGCTGTGACGGCTTCTCGCCGCCCTCGCCGCGTTTTTCCTCCCCGTTCTTGCCTTCAATCTTGATGTTGTACATGTCCATGTATTGTTCGCGTGGGATCTTGTTCTTCAGGGATTTCATGATGAGTTTCTGCGGGATTTCCTCGACCTCTCGGGTCTGTGGTGCGCGTGCAATGAAGTCCACATCCGCAACCTGCAAAAGCTCCCGGAGGATCAGTTCCCCGCCGCGGTCGCCGTCGACAAAGACGGTCGTAATTTTCTCACGTGAAAGATCGATAACGGTCCGTGGGACATTGGTGCCACCAACCGCAATCACATTCTTAATCCCGTATTTTAAAAGATTCAGGACATCACGTCTGCCTTCGACGATGATCACCGCGTCGCTGTCGCTGATGTTCGGTCCTGCGGGACAGTGATCTGGACCGTAACTTGTGATCTCCTCAACCTGGACAGCCTGGCGGACGTTCTCCGCGATGCTCTCACTATCGGTCTTGCTTTTCTCCATGACGTCATTCAAAAGGATCTTTGCGCGCTCGATGACCTGTTTGCGTCGTGAGACACGGACGTCTTCGACTTCGGAAACGTTGATGGTTGCTTTGCAGGGGCCGACACGATCAATGCTTTCGAACGCGGCAGCAAGGATGACCGTTTCCACTTTGTCAAGTGATGTCGGAAGTGTGAGGACTCCTTCGCTTTTCCCGTTCTTTGAGTCAAGTTCGACTTCGATTCTTCCGACCCGTGCTGATCGTTGCAGTTCACGTAGATCAAGCTCGTCACCAAGAAGCCCTTCGGTCTGCCCGAAGATGGCTCCGACGACATCTGATTTTTCGATGATTCCGTCTGCCTTTATTTTAGCCTTAATCATGTATTTGGTAGTTGATGGATCGATAACCATTATCTTCACCTCGATCGGTATCAACTCTTTGAAAAATAGCACTTGGTTCTGCGCGTAGTGGCAGAGGTCTTAGATTGCTTCCAATCTCATAACGTGTTTCATATGTCCTTGAGAGGAATTAAATCGGTAATCTTAAGATGATGAAGTACCATTTTTCACTCTGTTGATACTTAATTATTACAGTATAGACCTTACTTCCTATATAAATGTTATGCTTTAATTTTACACACTGCCACTTTGTCCGAGTCCCTTATTTCATTCTGATAAGAAGGATTAATATTCACGTAACCTAGAGACAATTTCCGTACCTTTTTCTATGAAGCTCGACCGATGTTTTCAACACAATGAATCAAGTTTTGTCGGAAGAATTAAAAGTCATGCTTAGTATTCAGTCAGGATTTTCATGGGCGAAAAAATCTTCATAGGCGCTGCATGGCCGTACGCAAACGGCTCACTTCATCTGGGGCACATCGCAGGATGCTATCTGCCTGCTGACATCTTCGCGCGGTTCAACCGCTTGAAAGGAGACGAGGTCCTCATGGTCTCCGGGAGTGACGAGCATGGGACACCGATCACCATCACTGCAGAGAAGGAAAATACGACCCCACAGGCGATCGTGGACCGGTACCACCATGAACACACCGAGAACATGAAGCAGCTCGGCATCTCTTTTGACTTGTTCACCCGGACGACAACGCCGAACCATGAGGGCATTGTGCAGGAGATCTTCCTTGCCCTCTATCAAAAGAACTACATTTACCGGAAAAGCCTTGAGGCGTACTACTGTGAGCATTGCTCGCGCTTCCTCCCTGATAGGTATGTGGAGGGGACCTGCCCGTATTGCAACAAGCCTGAAGCTAGAGGCGACCAGTGCGATAACTGCGGGAAGCTCCTTGACCCGTTCGAACTCATCGATGTGCGCTGCAAGATCTGCGGGGGGACGCCAGTGAAACAAACCACGGAGCATCTGTTCTTCTCCCTCAGCAGCTTCGAACCGAGGCTTCTCACCTGGCTGCAAGGGAAGAAATCCTGGAAGGCGAACGTGCTGAAGTTCACGAACAACTGGTTGCATAACGGACTCAAGGACCGTGCAATCACCAGGGATATCACCTGGGGGATCAAGGTCCCAGTGTTCGGGTTCGAGCACAAACGCATCTACGTCTGGTTCGACGCGGTCATCGGGTACCTCTCCGCGAGCAAGGAATGGGCGAAGAAGCAGAAGGATGCGAAGAAATGGGAGGAGTGGTGGAGAAACCCTGAGGCGAAGCATTACTATTTCCTCGCGAAGGACAACATCCCGTTCCACTCCATCATCTGGCCGTCGATCCTCATGGGGTATGACGAGACGTTAAACCTGCCGTACGACATCCCGGCGAACGAGTACCTCACCCTGAAAGGGGAGCAGTTCTCGAAGAGCCGTGGGATCGGGATCTGGGTGCCTGAGATCCTGAAACGGTTCGACGCTGACGTCGTGCGTTACTACCTTTCTATAAACATGCCGGAGAACAAGGATTCTGACTGGCTGTGGAATGATTTTGTCGCGAAGAACAACGACGAGCTTGTCGGGACCTACGGCAATTTCGTGCACCGGGTGGTGACCTTCGCGAGCAAGAACTTCGGGTCGATCCCGCCATTAGGCACCCTGGACCCGATGGATACGGAGGCGCTGCAGAAGATCGAGGAGACATCCAAAGAGATCGCGCAGTCCCTGGAACAATGCTCGTTCAAGAAAGGGCTTCGGGCAGCGATGAACCTCGCCCAGTACGGAAACCAGTATTTCGATCGGAACCAGCCGTGGAACCTTCTCAAAACCGATAAAGACCGCTGCGGGACGGTGCTGCATGTCTGCTTACGCCTAGTACAAGCGCTTGCTGTGTTCACCGAGCCGTACCTCCCGTTCTCCGCAAATCAGATCTGGAAGATCCTGGGAAAGACCCACCCGATGAAACACTGGGATGAGGCGACCGCGGACCTCCATGTGGGAACGCCACTAGAAACACCAGCGCCGCTCTTCAAGAAACTCGAGCTGACAGAGATCGTCTCGGAGTCAGACCCGTTCTCGAAACTCGACCTACGGGTCGCAAAAGTCGTTGACGTTCAGGATCATCCGCAGGCCGATAAATTGTATGTGCTTCAAGTGGATTTAGGACCGCTAGGGAAACGCACCATCGTCGCCGGTATGAAACCGTACTACACCAAAGAGCAGATCCTCGGAAAATCCATCGTGATGGTCATCAACCTGAAACCCGCGACCTTACGAGGCGTGGAGTCGAAAGGGATGCTGCTTGCCGCGACCGACGCGTCAACCGGGATGGTCACCCTGCTGAACCCGCAGGAGAGCACCCCCGGGGCAGAGGTCGGTGTGGACGGCATCGCCAGGGAGCCGACCCAGGTGCTTGAATTCACCGCTTTCAAAGAAGCGCCCATGCTTATCGACAACGAAGGCCGTGCCACCTATAAAGGAAAATCACTTAAAACCAAAGGCTTTATCGTGGTCACTGACCACAAGGTCAAAGAAGGAGCAACCGTTTCATAGGACGATTGTGGGGGACGAGATGATGAATGCGCAAATCGTGGTGAACACCGATTTACCGTTACCGATCGTAAGCAAAGGCAAGGTCCGTGATATCTACAGTGCGAACGGAAACCTCTTGTTGGTAGCTACAGATAGGATCTCCGCGTTCGATATCGTGCTACCAGACCCGATACCCTCGAAAGGCGTGTGCCTTACCCAGCTTTCGAAATTCTGGTTCGACTATACTAAGGACATTATCCCGAACCAGGTGATCTCCACCGAGGTCACCGACTTCCCGAAGGACATCCAGCAGCACAAAAAAGAGCTTGCGCACCGTAGTATGCTAGTGAAGAAAACCAAGGTCGTGCCCATCGAGTGCATCGTACGCGGGTACCTTTCTGGTTCTGCATGGGGCTCGTATCAGAAGGACGGGACCGTCTGCGGCATTAAGCTACCAAGAGGACTCAGGGAATCGGATCAGTTCGACGAACCGCTCTTCACGCCCTCAACGAAAGCAAAATCCGGCCATGACATCAACATCTCGTTTGATGAGATGGCGCGGCTCGTCGGGCATCCCATCGCAAAGAAACTACAGGAATATTCTCTCACCATCTACAACACAGCAGTACAGTACGCACGGAAGCGAGGCATCATCATCGCGGACACCAAGTTCGAGTTCGGCCTGCTCAACGATGAGCTGCTCTGGATCGATGAGGCGCTCACCCCTGATTCCTCCCGGTTCTGGCCTGCAGACCAGTATGAGCCTGGCCGCCCGCAGCCAAGCTTCGACAAGCAGTACGTCAGGGATTACCTGATTTCCACCGGGTGGGATAAAAACTCCGCGCCACCACGCCTCCCCAAGGAGGTCGTTGCAGAGACGACCAGGAAATACCAAGAGGCATACGAGAAGATCACCGGCAAGAAATTCCTTTTTCGATAGACTTCGTCAACTCGTTCCAATCCTCCTTTGATTTCTTTAAGAACGGAAGCAAAAGATTAATGAAGAGTAGTTGGTACATTAGATTGATATACAAGGGGATACCATATGAAGAACAAAGCAAAATTCGTCATCGTGAGTAGTCTCGTTCTTATACTCTTATCAGCACCATTCCTCCAGGCACAAGCTCCATCAAAAAACAATGGCATTGGGAGCATCGTCGCAGTGAACGACTCTCCTCGACAGGACGGCAGATCCCTTGCGAAACTACAATGGTACGCCCCGAACGGGATACTACCAGGGACGTACGGTAATTACCTGAAAAACCATCCATTGATCCCAGCACGGTTCATCACACCAACCGCCTTGAATGACGGGCCGCTGAAGAATTATTCATTCGCTATTCTTGTAAACACCTCGCTGTACCCTATGATCGAAACAAGCCTCACCCAGTACCTTGTCGATCTTGAGTTGGAGGGCTACACCGTCTTTCTCCAAACGGTCTCCGGGGGGACCCCTGAGGACATCAAAGCATGGATCAAAGCACGGTACGACGCAGGGGCAAGCGGTGTCGTCTTTATCGGCGATATCACCGCCGCATGGGCGAAGGTCGCTGACGAGGTGTTCCCCAGTGATCTGTTCTACATGGACCTTGACGGTAACTGGCAGGACATTGACCATGACGGAATCTACGACTCCCATGATGCAGGCTCTGGCGATATGGCGCCCGAGGTGTACGTCGGCCGCATCAATGCTCATACCCTTGACTACGACTCTGAGGAAAACATGGTGAATGATTATTTCGCGAAGGTGCACGCGTATCGTACCGGGGCGCTCATGCAACTGTGGCGTGGCCTTGAGTATGTCGAAGAGGACTGGTTCGATATGGATGTGAATCTCAACCTGATCTACGGTGCGAACATCTCCCGGTTCGATTACGGGTACTTCACCACTGCGCAGGATTACCTTCATCAGCTGTCCCTTGGTCAGTATTTCTCGCAGGTCTGCGTCCATAGTTATTCAGGCGGCCATTTCTTTAGTACGCGCCCCACGGAGTCAGCCTCCTATGCGAATGCGTATGTCTACAGTCCGACGGACCGCTCAGCAATACTTCTGCTTGGGAGTGATGACGGCATCAAGGTGTGGCTGAATGGCGTGAATGTGATCACCAAGGATCGCTATGGCGGCTGGACCGCGGATCAATTCTCAACGAATGTCACGCTACTTGCTGGGTGGAACCAGCTACTGTGTAAGATCAGCCAGGATGGCGGTGATTACAAGTTCTCAGCGCGTTTCACCGATATCAACGGCTCGACGTTCCCTGATCTGATCTATCAGATCACTGACCCTGCGTCCCATGGCGGGGAAGCGCCTTATATCCGCAGTTTTCTTCTGAACGGGTTCCATCAGGACATCTCTGACAATTTCTGGAACTATCTGACGACCGATTACCTTGGCGTGGATGAAAGCACTTTGAATCCTCATGATGGTGACGTGACGAACGGGACGACCTGGGCGACGTATACCTCTGGGAACCCGTACATCAACATGGCTGACTACTGCAACGGCGCGCAGTACGGCGTGTGTTATGCGTACACCCGTGTGTACGCGGATGCGCAGACGAGCTGTCAGCTGTGGATGGGCTACGATGACGGTGCCCGGGTTTGGCTCAACGGTAACCAAGTGCTGCTCGACAACCGGTACGGGGGGTTCCAGGCGGATATGTCCATTGTCAATGTGACGCTGCAGGCTGGTGAGAACCAGCTGATGGTGAAGATATCGCAGTGGATGGGTGACCATGGGTTCAGCGCCAGGTTCTGCATGCCGTACGGAAGCGAAGTCTCTGGTCTTTCCTATGATCCGGTTTCGACCCCTGTGACGCATATCGGCACCTGGCTGTTCGACGGTCCGTACGTGAACCCTGATAAGAAAACAAGGTTGAGCATGGATTATCTTGGGAATGAAACGACGGTGACGCCTGATGAGGGTGAAAGTGCACCGTTCGGGACCTGGCAGCGTGGCATCGGGGAAGGTTGTCCGTTCAACGTCGGGGGGTTCTACGACCATGGCGCATGGGTGTTCTCCCAGGATATTCAGGATAATGACCCACCGGTGCTGTTCTATAATTTGTTCGCATGCGGCCCTGGTCGGTTCACTGATCAAAACTACCTTGCAGGGTCCTATATCTTCCATACCACCACGGGGCTCATCACGATCGCATCAGCGAAAAGCGGAAGCATGTTGAACTTCGATGATTTCACGAAGCCTCTTAGCGAGGGGAAGAGCATCGGGGAGTCGTTCAAGGAATGGTTCGTCGCGCAGGCCCCGTACGTCGAATGGGAGAAGGAGTGGTACTATGGGATGGTCTCGTTAGGCGACCCGACCCTGTGCGTCATCCAGCCGATGAAGATGAAGATCATGAGGCCGGAGAACGGGGTGTATATGGCTGATAGGAAGGTGCTTCCGTTCAAAGCTCCGCTGTGCTTCGGGAAGATCACGATCAACGCCTCGGTGCAAAGCCAGAACTACGGGATCGAGAAGGTCGAGTTTTACGTGGATAACGTTCTGCAGCAGACCGCGACCGCTGTTCCTTATGAATGGACGTGGACGCATTGGGCGTTCTTCAAACACGTAGTAAAAGTCGTCGCGTACGATACCGGCGGTCGCAACACGACACGGCAGGTCACGCTCTGGCGGTTCTTTTAAAAAAAGGTTTTATCCTTCTTGGACAGGTGAGCGCCAGTCGATGCCTGGGGTGCGGATGCCGAGCTTCGGGATCATCGGGGTGCGTCGCTTATGCTGGCTTTTCACCCGCATAGTGCGGATACGGTCGACCTGGGATTTGGTGACCCCTGCTGCTTTCTGTATCTCCTCGTCCCTGAGTTTGAGTTCAAGGCCGTAGAGGATCTTGTCCAGGGTCGCGTAGTTCATCCGGAGTTCCTTTTCGTCTGTCTGCCCGAGCCATAGTCCTGCGGTTGGTGGTTTTTTAATGATTATTGCGGGGATCTTGAGGTGGTGGGCGAGCTGGTACACCTGGGTCTTATACAGGTCACCGATCGGCTGGAAATCGACACCGCCGTCGCCGTATTTCGTGAAGTACCCGACGAGCATCTCTGATTTGTTGGAGGTGCCGCAAATCATGCTGCCGGTCTGGTTCGCAATCTCATAAAGGAGGATCATGCGGACGCGTGGTTTGATGTTCGCGATGGTGAGCCGCTTCAATCGCTCGTGGGCAGCCTGGAACTGGTGGACGAAGGGTGCGATATTGATCTCCGTGCATCGGAGATGGAATGTTTTGACGAGCAGCCGCTCATGCCGCGTGTCTGCTAGCGGTGTCGTCTCATCAGGCATGAACACGCACTGGACGTTCTTTGCCCCCAGTGCTTCTTTACATAAGAGCGCGACGACCGCGGAGTCCACGCCACCAGAAAGACCGAGGACAACGCTGCTGCTTCCCGCGTTCTGCACGTAGGTCTTGATGAAGCTGGCGAGGATCGCTTTGGTCTCTTGGGGGTCTATGGTAAGATCCATGGTCTCACACCCATGTCTCAATGGATTCTTGTATCAATGTTTCCGCTTTTTTCAGAATCTTATCGTCGACCGCATGAAAGCTGGAGCGTGCGATCGCAAGCGGTATCCTTCGTAGATAATCTGACATCCGCAGGTCCCTTCGCAACTGGGTATTGTAATAGGTTTCCACTATTTCATTCATCGCATGCAGGTACCGCTCCACCTGTTTCTCCGAGGCGCTGATGCTTGGTTCGTACCGCCGGGCAAGCTTCACCCACTGGTCGTAGTACTCGTGTTTCTCCTTGATCTCGCCTTTGCCATAGAATTTCTTGCGGAAGAGATTCAATCTATCTTCTTTGCCGATGTTTTGGACTTTGACAACGAGCGCGCACCTGCTCATGAGTAGCGGTGAGAGCCCGATGTCCGCGAGCGCTTTTTTACCGAACACCTGTGATTTGGGGTTCGCGAACGCAATCATGATGAACTCGCTTTCGATGTTCTGGTGCAGTTTCGCCGAGTGTACGCTGCATTTCCCGTTGGACAGAAGTTCATAGCAGTACTCGATGTCTTCCCCTGGTATCTTGTCGAACTCGTCGACGAGTACGAGTTTCTTGTTCGCATGCGGCAGCGCCCCAAGGTCTCCGGTGCCGAGGTGACAAACGAGCCCTGAGCGGGTGGTGTTCGCCCCGATCGTGGTGATGTCGGTGAACTGCTCGGTGATGATCTCTTTCGCCATGGTCTTGCTGCTGCCTGGCTCCCCGATTATCAACGAATGTACGGGGTCCGTATAGGTGGAGAACATGCTTGCGGCGATCACCTGTTTCATGATGTCGTTGCCGTGGATCTGCTGGAACACGTTTTCCCAGAACCCGCCGAACCCGCGTTCTTTCGCAAAAGCGATGAGCTCGTTCTCTGGGAGGTAAATCCCGCTTTTTTCTTTCTCCTCGATCTTTTTACTCTCAAGGATTTCCCGTAAGCCTTCCGCCTTGTTGATGACCTTGGAGAACGCCTCCGATTTTCTGGAGAGTTTCAGGATGTTTCCTTCGATTGTGAGTGCGGCGTTCCCCCAGCCTACCACGTACACATCGAGAGCGTTCAAAATGGATTTGACGACCGCACGGTCGGTTTTCTTCGCGGTGATCTCGATGAGGTCACCGTTGGTGACCGCGATATCAATGATGTTGTCGTTGGCAAGGATGTTACGCGCCCGCTGAATGAGCATCAGTCCCTTGCTGCTCCCCATGCCAAGCGAGGAGACGGACATGAGCGCAATCTGCTCAAGGGTCGTAATCCCCATATTCTCCAGTTTCTTCCGATCGGAAGGGACAACCCCGAGTTTGGTAAGATCATCTTCCATAGGTCACCTGTCAGAACAGGGCGAAACGCTGTCTCAGGATTAAAAGCTTCTGGTACGGTTCACCCTTTTTTCATTGATTTCCATCCTAAATTATTCGTCTAAAAAGATTATTAAGGAAGAATGTCGATATTTAATAGGGAGAACAAAGATGAAACATACTTGGTATAAAATTTATGTTATTCTTATAATGATATTCTTATTTTTATCATTTAATGGTACTCTAGCATATTCTTCTCCTGAAAAATTTGATGAAAAACAGAATGTTTGCTATTCAAATTACATGACTGATTGGTCTGTACATCACATCGATCAAAATAATACATATGATGTCGACAATCCAGTTTTTAACAATGTAGAACCAAGAGAGAGTGTATATAAAATGCCAGCTGGTTCTACCGATGCGTCAAAAGGCTCCGTGTGGCCAATGTTAAGCCACGATGTACAACATTCTGGGCGCAGCCCATATAATACAGCAGAAAACTCAGGAGAAGAACTGTGGAGGATCATGGGTTACGAATCCGGTGATGTATGGAGTTCGGCTGTCATTGATGATCATAATATCATTTATTTTGGTACAATCGGTAGCGATTCAGCTTTATATGCATTGTATCCAAATGGTACAATGAAATGGAGATATCAATCGAATGGATTAATCTGGTCAACACCAGCTATAGGGAATGACGGCACAATCTATCTTGTTTCATGGGGTTCAAAGCTAGTCGCTCTTGACTCTGAAGGGCATGAAAAATGGATTTTTGGTGGAGGAGATCCAATTTCGTCATCCCCAGCCATCGCTGAAAATGGAACTATTTATTTTGGCACTATGGCAGGTAATTTTTATGCAGTGAATCCTAATGGAACAGAACAATGGCACCTCTATCTCGGTGGCAATCTTATTTCATCACCGGCAATAGGACGTGACAATACCATTTATATCGGGACAACAAGTAATTACTTTTATGCAGTAAATCCAAACGGTACTCTTCAATGGCAATTTGGAGCAGGTCAATTCAAAGGGAATCCTTCAATCGCACCAGATGACACAATCTATGCCCCCTGTTTCAATGGATATCTCTATGCCTTCTACCCAAACGGCACAGTAAAATGGCAAGCATCTACAGGAGGAAGCGTTGCAGGTGCGGGCGTCGCTATCATGTCTGATGGCACTGTTTATATCGGCACCGAACGACTACGAGCCTATTATCCAAACGGGACATTGAAATGGATTACAGATGTCCAAGGTGACATCTACGGGACGGTCCCAGCAATCTCCGCGGACGGCACGATTTATGTCAGCGCTGGCGGCTCACTAGTGACTGTGAACCCGGATGGAACCGAAAAGTGGCGAACACAATTGACCATCGCTCAAATCCACTCCTCACCTTGCATTGGGCCTGATGACCGCGTGTATGTCGGCTCAGAAGACTACGGTATCAGCCCCTATGGGTACCTGCACGCCTTCGGACCTGGGCAACCAAAAAATATCACGATTGAGGAACCCCATCAAGGCCACTGGTACCTCTTCTCTAAAGATATGGGACCCACAAGGAAAGGGAATACCATTGTTTTAGGTAGTGTTAAAATTAAAGCAAAGGCATCCATCGAACAAGAAATAGACCATGTCGATTTCTCCGTCGCCCACTTCAAAGAAGTCGAACCAGAATACCAACTCCAATACACCGACACAACACCACCATTCGAATGGACCATGAACGAACACTACGGAAACGACCTCTTCACTCACCTACCGTTCGACCAATTATCAATCCGTGTCACTGGATACTACAAAGGCGGCTGTTCCTGGACCGAAGAAATACCAAAGCTCTGGTATTTCCATTTACTTTGAACATGAGATTCTATATGATAACAACCTTCGCCAATGCATTATCTGTCCGACATGAAAGAACCCATCCCTTTCTAGAAAAAAAGATATTTAACATCTATTTCGTTTGCAATAATAAAGGTAATTTCTTCGAATTTTTCTATCCTAGATTTTCATTTAAGGCAGAAAAATGGGTAACTACCGTCCTATCCGGAGTCGCTTCATCTCCCGCTCAAGGAACCGGTAAACGGTCGGATGCTCACTGCCGCTCAGGAGCATGTCCAATGCTTTCCGCGTGATGTCCATGGAGTCGAAATCGGCGATCACCGCGACCGTATGCCCATAGATCGCTATGGTCGCACCGGTGAGCCGCTCGAACACGCGTTTGGCTTTTCCCTCACGGCCGATGACCCTGCTTTTCAGTCGTGTCACATGCGATTCTTTCTTCCCCACGTACTCGTAGATATCAAAAATGAACAGCTCGTTCTCCTCGCCGAACAATTTGAAGGCGTTCTCCGGGGAGAACCCTCGTCCGATCGCGCGGATCACGTCCTCCACCTTTAACACCCAGAGCGGATCTTTCGCATTCGCCTCGTTAAAGACTATATCGCCTTCCTCTGAGTCTATCTCCAGGGTCACATGAGAGAAGTTCTCAATGGCTTTCTTCGTCTCACCGTTCTTCCCGATGAGCACGCCGACACGTTCTTTCGGAATTCGTACGATCCTCATGACTCATTCCTTCTTCCCTGTGAGGCTCTCGAAAATCTGCTGCTCGTCTTTCACGATCCCGTATTTCTTGAAATATTGGGTGACATTATGGATATCGCGTTTCAAAAAATCAAATGCGGACGGATGCTCAAGGAGCACCGCCTGACCGACGTCTATGACGTACGGTTTCTCATGATACATCAGAACATTGTAAGGACTGAGATCTGCATGGACAACCTCCACTTTATACATGCGACGTATAAAGAGCAGAAGTTCAGTACATATTTTTTTGGGGTCTTTGAGTTCCACATCTTTCAGCATGGGCGCTGCCTTGTTTTCATCCCCTATATATTCCATGATTAAAATATTATGGATTCTTTTTAAGGGCCTGGGAACCCGGACCTTGGCATGATGCAACCGCTCAAGGTTCTTGTACTCCTTCTTCGCCCATTCATCGATGATCTCCCGTCGGTTCTTGAGCCCGTATTTGAACCGAGGGTCACCATCCAGATAGGTCTGGATGTGTTTGAACGTCAGGTTTGACGTCCGATAGATCTTCACAGCCACAAATTCATGTTCAGGGGTTAGCGCCCGGAACACGTTCGCTTCCTTCCCTGTCGCGAGAGGAAAATCCATCTGCTCAATAATCTTATTAGAAATAAGCCGTCCCAGGAGAAGCAGCGTCGATTTATCAAAGACCTCGCCAAAGGTTTTCCGATCAAGCCCTATCCGGGCTGCGAGCTGCTCTGATTGCCGGTCCAGTTTCTTTAACCATTTGTCAGTAAGCAGTTCATCAGAAGACATTAATTTCCTCTGGCAACATCTTACGTCGACTCAGGCTACTCGCCTGCGTCCGGCTGTAGCGAAACACAATATCAGATTTCTCATTTTGGATATCCCATGGTTTAATGATGAGCAGGTCGCCCGCGCGCACCCGCGCTTTGCGCTTCATCTTCCCAGGGATCCGGGCCATCCGTGATTTCTTATCCTCACAAATCACATTGATACGGGAACCGCCCATGAGGCGCTCCGCGATCGCGAACATCTCATGGTTCTTCCGATTCGGTAGCGGAATCCGATAGTATCCTTCCTCTCCGTCTCCGCTTTGGTCTGATCGATGTTGTCTGTCAAACGTATTTTCCTTTGGCATACCTTAAAGCCCCAGTTCACTTGAGATGTTCTTCAGCGCCTGCAAACATAGCTCAAGAAACACCTGAAGTCCGAGTTCCATATCCTCACACAGTTCAATTCGTTTTCGGTTGCAGCCAGCCGCAAAGGATTTATCCTTGAACTTATCAAGAAGCGTCTTCGTTGTCACATCCGAAAGCTTCTTCGACGGCATCACAAGCGCCGCTGCGACGATGAGACCAGAGACCGCGTCCGCAGCAATCAATGATTTATCGAGGTACGTGAGCGGGATCTGGGCGGTGTACTGGTAGTTATGCGCCTTGATCGCGTTGATCGCCTCCCGTGGGAGCAGCTCATCGACCATCTTCACGGTCACGAACGCATGACGCTCCGGCTCCTCCTTGGTGTACTCATAATCCAGGTCATGTAGAAGCCCGGTGACAGCCCACAGCTCCTGGTCCTCCCCGAGACGCTGCGCCATCGTCGAAAGGATCGCCTCGACTGCAAGCGAATGCTTCAGTAGGTTTTTTGTTCTTATGTTTTTCTGAAGCAGTGCGAACGCTTCCTCTCGAGTTATCATATGAAGGACTGATAAAGACCGAGTTGATTTAAACCTTACCACATGCATCAAAAGAATATTAAGGAACAATCCCGTTTTCGCATCCACTGGTGTGACCATTAAAACGCTCATGGTGATCGATGAGGAGAAAAGCGTCTTGGACCAAGTGAAAGCATACTTGGAACAAGAGGATGTGCTCGTCATCACCGCGACCGACAGCAGACAGGCGCTCTCCCAGCTCTACCGGGAAAACGAGGAGACCTTCGACTTGATCCTGGTCAACACCAGGATGCCAGGAAGCACGACCTCCTCCGCCCTGTTCTCACTCAAACCAACCCTGAAACGATTACCATCGATACCTGATGATTTCCTGCAGAAACCCTTCACGAAGGAACAGCTTCTTGAGTTCGTCAAACGAAACATCTAGTTATTTGAGGGTCTTCACCCAGTCGTACACCGGCTCCACCAGTTGTTTGATACGCTCCTTTTCCCTTGTCATCGGGCCAGGTTTCCAGCTCTCCGTGGGCTCAAAATGAAAATCAGTGACCGCGCCGATACGCTGCTCCTTGGGTTTGAACACGATCTTAAGTGGCATCCCAAACTCCACATCCCATGGTTTCAGCCCGTGCAGCTCGTTTGCGATCGCGACCTTGCTGTCTCCGATGACTGCGTACACAAGGATGATCGGGAGTCGTTTCAGCGATGACCGTCCGCTCCATCCTGCCACGGTCCAGGTGTGGACCTTTGCGGTAAGAGGCATCTCCACCCACTCGGTCTTCGCAAGGTTGCAGTTCAGGTTCCAGCAGTGCGTCCGCACCGGCACCCAGGTGTCGCCGCAGGTCGGGCATCGGGTCCCCATGATCTTGCCTTCGAGCAGCCCGATAAAGAATTTACTATTCCATCCATGCCTGATGGTGTACAACTGATCATAGTGAAGGAACTGGTTCATCACGGTCCGATCCTCTGAAATCTCATGGCCGACGAACACAAGCCCTGTTTCTTTCACGCCCTCAGGCCGGTAGTCTTTCCGCTCCGTGAACACCGGCGGGTCTGCGAATTTCTCTTTTTTCTTTTTTACCATGACTGCCTCCATCATGCTCTAATGCCTCCGTAGGATGAAGTTTGAGATACTCGTCCCGGTCCCCGCATGGCTGTTCACGATCCCGCATTCCGGGTCTGGAACCTCTGTTGTCTTACTCAGATGCTTCTTCGGGATGAGCCCTGCGAGCTGGTAATAGCACTCGATCGTGCTCATGAGACCCGTTGCACCCACAGGATGCCCGTAGCCGAGCAGACCGCCACCCGGGTTCATCGGGATGTCGCCATGCATGCTCGTACGCTCATCTCGGATGAACTTTGCGATCTTGGTTTCATCCGCGAGCCCGAGCGCCTTGTAGATCTGCGCTTCCGAGGTCGAGAACGCGTCATGGATCTCCCCGAAATCAAGATCCTTCAAGGGATCAGTGATGCCCGCCATCTTGTAAGCCTGCTCCGCGGAGTTCCGGCACGCGGCAAACTCGGTCATCTCAGGGTACCCTGCGCCATAGCGCTCGTTCCAGGCAGGATAGTTCAACCGGTCCCCGGCACGGATCGTGCAGCTCGACAGCCCCATGCCGTCGATCGTCACATAATGATCAGGATTTACTTTCTTTGCGTACTCCTCCGAGCAGACCAGAACAAATGCGACACCCCTGGTCATGAGACAGCAGTCCAGTTTCTTAATCGGATACGAGATGAGCCGTGAGCTCATCACGTCGTCGACCGTGATGTACCGATGCTCGTTGCGGTACCACTGCGCCTTCGGGTTGTCCATGGCGTTGTTCTTGTTTTTAGCTGCGATGATCGCGACATCCTCCTCGGTGACCTTGTTGTCCTTCATCCACTTGTTCGCCATGGCCGCGTAATAAATCGGGTAGATGCCGCCGACCATGAGCTCGTACCTGGTGTCTGACGCGAGTGCGATGAACTCGCTGCCCTGCGACTGTGAGACGCTGTCCATGGTCTCCCAGCCGACAAGCCCGACGACATTGTGATGCCCGGACATGACCGCAAGCGCTGCCGCATAGAGCGCGGAGCCTCCGGTGTTCCCCCCGTTCTCCACCCGGTAATGCGGAAGACCAACGAGCCCGAGATGGTCATGGATGATCCATTCCGGCGCGAGCTGATGACCGAAATGGACCGAGAAATGGGAGTAGATCATGAGATCGAGGTCACGCAGGGAGAACTCCGGGACGTCCTGCTGTGTCTCTTTTACGCATTCCGCTGCCCCACCCTCGATGCTTTCAAAACCGGTCGGGCCGTAGTCAAATGGTGTGGTCGCTCCCCCGATGATACAGACTTTTCGTGACATCTCTTCGCTCTCCTCTGGACCAAAAACCTCGCTGAGGCACCAGTCCCCCACGACCGTAAACAAATAAGAATTAAAAAAGGTTGTTATTTTCTTAATAAAATATTATTGAAACGGTGGAAGAAATTTTTATCAAATGGATACATACAATATATGTGTATGCAACGCTCCTCGTATTCTTCTTGCCCCTAAGGATTCCTATGTTTTATGGAAGGTCATAAGGGTTCTTGGCTGGATGTCGGTCGATCTGGAAAAAATTAGCGTAGTAAGGGGCGTCAATAATTGGTTCATGAATGAAACTGACCAATCCTGGAATCACATAGGGTATCATCCGTGGTCGGTCCCAATAATTTTCAGCCCAGACATCATGCTGAATTGGTTCGTGGAGATAGTTTCTAAAAATGTTCATCCTTGTAAGGAGCGGTTGACTGAAATACGCACTCTGGCCATTTCCAATAAAATTATTCTCCAGAACCATGGTTGAGGAGGTGCAATAGTCTGAAACGCCAAGTTTTTCGTTCAGCGAAATGTTGTTGTGGTAAATCATGGTACGATAGGATATCACGATGAAGATGCCGATCTCATTATCTATGATTGTATTTTCCGAAATCCGGTTGAATTCCCCCGCTCCCACCATGATCCCATAGGGGGTGCCAGAAATAGTATTACCAACGACAGTGTTAAACTGCCCGGTCAAACCAAGGCCGCCACCCGTATTACGAATGATGAGATTATCTGCGATCGTATTGAACCCGCTCGGTAGTGATGGCGGGTAAAATTGGATAACATAATTGGTCCCGATGCCAAACTCATTATCCGCTATGATATTATCTATGATGCTGTTATTATTTGATGATAAAACAATCCCATAACCTTGTGCGTAATTCTGAATGGTAAAACCGCTCACCGTCACATTATCCGCCGTGATATTGACGCCAGACCCATTCATGGCACCGCCAATAATTGTCGAATGTATGTCTTCTCCGAGGAGTGTAAGGGTTTTGTTTATAACGATATTCTCAGGGTACGTCCCGTTATAGACAAATACGGTTCCATTCGTCGCTACCCCGTTGACTCCATCTTGGATCTTATCAAAATGATTGTACCCCCATCCGGGCGTCGCATTTGTGAAATCATCATCAACGAACACGAGGGGAGGCTCGCTCGGCCGCTCCATCAACACTTTCGCGTACCCCCAGTATCCAGGGACCCATTGGGCAACAATCGTGATGTTCTTCGGAGCGATTTCCCCCTGGTCCGTTATTGCGATCAGAAAGGCATATTCGCCGTTGAGGCCGTTCCCGTACTTTCCGGGGACGCCCACGGTGCAATTAAATTGACGATGATCCTCTTGCCACACCAGGTAGACGCTCGCAGTTTGAACGGGAGATCCACCTATATCTTTCACGGTCACCCACAGATAAAAATCTTGACCCCAGGGGAACGAATGAACGAAAGGTCTGACATACGTCCCATTGACAATCTGAATACTATCGCTCGCTGAGCCATTCCCAGGCCAATCGACACTGAGGTTGATAATCCCATACGGTTGCGTCGGTGTGACGCAACAATTCCAATCACCCTTCGTACCAATATAATACAGTGTCGTACTATTGACAGGGTAAAGGATATCTCCTGCTACCGTAATGTTTTTCCAGTCTTCCCAGGGATCGTCACCGTAATAAGTCGTGGTTTCCGAACTATTTGTCCCAAGGATGGTGAAGTTAAAGGTCAATGTAGACGTTATCCCGGAATCAGGAGTATATCCAGGTATGTCCACTTTTTTATCCGTTGGATTCCCGCTCCCATCATTATTAATAATGAGTTGTATTGGACTAAAAATTATGGTCTTATGCGATAGATTCGCTGGTATCGAGGGAATACAACCTGTTCCCATGAAAAAGAGAATGATTCCGACCGATGCACATTTCTGTAACAGAGGAGTTACACGCATCTTGTTCCTCCCTTATTTTCATTTTTATAACAACGTCCCCCTATAATAATGTTATTGATTCTCAATGAATAAAGAACAAATAGTACATAATATGTTATTTCCCGATAACCATTCCCGCTGGATCAATCTTTTTCAAAATCGATAGTTCTTTTTGACACGGAGGCGCCGTGACCGAAACCTGTTTAGGAATATAAATCTCAAACCCGGAGTTCTCCTTAATCTGGTCAATCGTCACCCCGGGATGCAGCGAAAGCAGCATCATTTGTTTGGATTCAGGATCAAACCCGTACACACCAAGCTGGGAGATGACACGATAAGGACCACTACCCGTGGGCAATCCTGCCTTCTCCCTTGACTCGAACCCTTTCAAGTATCCTGGCGTCGTGAGAAAATCGATTGTCTCAAGGAACCGATGCTTATCCTGTCGCATGATGATGATTGTTTTACTGCACAGCGTTCCGACATCGTTCGCACCACCGCTCCCGGGGAGACGTACCTTCGGATGCTCGTACGGACCGATCACGGTCGTGTTCAGATTCCCGTATTTGTCGATCTGTGCACCACCGAGGAACCCGTAATCGATGTACCCGGCCTGTGCCATCGCCATGGAATCATGCATGCTTGAGGCGGCGACCGCTGAGTAGAACGTCCGTGAGTCACCGACCGAAATAGGTAGCACCGGCATCTCCGGGCCGATCCCGCCCGCCTCAAAAAACAAAAGAAGGTTCGGCGCGGTCGTCCGCTGTGCAAGCATCGCGGCGATCATCGGAAGACCGGTGCCAACAAACACGGACTTCTTATCCTCCAGCATCCGTGCGGCGACACACGCAAGCATCTCCGTCGACGAGTACGATCCTTTCCCAGCGGGTTTCTCGCTTTTCCCTTTCAACCACGGCGCAGTCATCGGCTCCTCAAAATGCTCAATCCGACGTAAGTGCTCCAGCTTCTTCTCCCCCCCGACACATTGCAGGTACTCCTCGAAATCCTTCATCCCGTACACGTATTTCTCAAGATAACCCTTCACTCCTTCATCTGATGCCGATGCAGAGAGCCATTCACCGATATGGTCCTCATCGAAAAAATACTGGTACGGCATCTGACACGGGTGCGACCCGAACGGTGTCTCAACCACCGCGCTTGCCAGATAAAACGGAATAACGGTCTTCCAAGGCTCCTGTCGTATCTTTTTAATATCCACGATCTTCTCAGTTGTGAGAATCAAGTGTCGAGCAGCCCGTGACAATTCAAAATCCTCGACCATGATCCCGTCGATCTGCGCGTTCCCGTATTTGTCACACCGGGGCACATGAATTGCTGCGATATCAGGGTAGCACGCAGGGAGCAGACACACCTGCTTTCCGCTGAACGGGTCACGCATGGTACGGGCGGAACTATGCGCAAAGGTATCGGTCCCGAGCATCACCCGTGTCGGGATGAATGGGAGGCCCATCATCGCGGCGAGGAACCGCCATTGGTATCCGGCGTTGCTGATCTCCCCGGTCACCGTGCATTTCCCGGTCTCGACCGCGCGCCGTGACGCGGGGGAAAGTCCGCGTAGCTCGTGTCCGAATGAGTACGCAACCTCTACATTGTCCACGCATCCGGAGCCAACTAAAAGATCAAGGTCATGCACTGCGGTCTTCCCAGCCATAGAAAGATGCCGTTTCCGTTGCCTGATGATCTCGTAGACGACCGCCATGGAGACACGCACATGCCCGAACCCGCCCATCGCAAGAAGCGAGCCGTCAGGGATAAATCGAGAGACCGCATCCTTTACATTCATGCGTTTATCTTCAAGGGCCCGTGATTTATTCTTCATGATCCACGCACGGTTTTCATCAGGATCATGCCAACCGACAAGCTTCCCGGCCCCCATCTCAGTCCCCTGGTCATGCTCAACAAGAACCATTCATCCACATCTCCTAACGAAACGAACTACCGTACAAAACCCTCTCAGTTCCATATCGGTGCACCCTTCTAAAAATCTTCGTTTCAGAGAGGCGTAAATTTAAAGACTCAGGATTTATCCAGGTATGAGGATTACTATGGATTTCCAACTCACCGAGCAGCAGAACCTGTTCAAAAAAACCGTGAAAGAATTTGCTGACAAAGAAATAAAACCGCTCGCTTCAAAGATCGATAAAGAAGAGTATTTCCCATGGGAGTTGTACAAGAAAATGGGGAAGCTTGGGCTCATGGGCATGACCGTCCCAAGAAACTACGGTGGCGCGGGGATCGACCGCGCCAGTTACATGATCGCGCTCGAGGAGATCTCCCGGGTCTGCGGGTCTACGGGCATCACGGTCGAGGCGCACAACAGCCTTGGCGTCGGCCATATTTATGAGAAAGGCACCGAGGAGCAACGGAAAAAATACCTGCCGAAACTCCTCCATGGTGAGGCAATTGCAGCCTGGGCGCTCACCGAGCCGAACGCAGGCTCTGACGCAGCCTCGCTGCAAACCACAGCAGTCCTCGATGGCGACGAATGGGTCATTAATGGCACGAAACAGTTCATCACGAGCGGGGACATCGCAACGGTCACCACCGTCATGGCAAAGACCGATAAAACGCTCGGGGCGAAGGGGATCAGCGCGTTCATTGTTGAGAAAGGCACGCCAGGGTTCAGTGTCGGTGTGCTTGAGGATAAACTGGGGCTCCGTGGTAGTAAGACCGCGGAGCTGATTCTTGAGGACTGCCGCGTCCCTAAGGAAAATTTGCTTGGTGAGAAGGACCTTGGGTTTGTGGGTGCGATGACGATCCTTGATCGTGGCAGGACCGCGATCGGTGCCATGGCGGTCGGCATTGCTCAGGGCGCGTTTGAGGAAAGCCTGTCGTACGCGAAACAGCGCGTGCAGTTCGGGAAACCGATCGGCAAGAACCAGGCGATCCAATGGATGCTTGCGGACATGGCGACGTCCATTGACGCTGCACGACTCCTGGTCATGCGCGCCGCGTTCCTCGAAGACAAGGGGCTGCCCTTCAGCATTGAAGCCTCCATGGCGAAACTGTTCGCATCGGAGATGGCGATGAAGGCGACCCGTGATGCGATCCAGATCCATGGGGGCTATGGGTACATGCGAGACCTGCCCTTGGAGCGGTTTTACCGGGATGTGAAGCTCACCCAGATAGGGGAGGGAACCTCAGAGGTTCAGCGGATGGTTATCGCAAAACGACTCGGCCTCTAAAACGAAAGGGAGTGTACTATTATGAAAGAGACGGAACCACAATGTGACACGGTGTTTAAGAAAGACCGCTACGAGGCGCTTTATAAAAATTTCACATGGAAAATACCCACCTACTACAACTTCGGGTTCGATGTCGTTGACCAATGGGCTGAGGACCGCACGAAACTCGCGCTCATCTCCATAGACAAATCCGGTGAACGACCACGCTACCACACCTTCTACGACCTGAAAGTACAATCGAACCAGTTCGCAAACGTACTCAGAAGACTTAAGGTGAAAAAAGGAGATCGAATCCTTGTCATACTCCAAAGCATCCCGGAGTGGTACATCGCCCTCATTGGGATGTTCAAACTCGGGGTGGTCGCGATGCCAGGGACCGTGCTGCTCACCTCCAAGGACATCGAATACAGGATAAACCGCTCCGAGGCATGCATGGTGCTCACCGACCTTGACCACGCGGACAGGGTCGAAGCCGTACGCAAGAACTGCCCGACCCTCAAACACCTCATGCTTGTCGACGGGAAACGAGACACCTGGCTCAACTTCACCGATGAGATGAAGAATACCACACGGGAGCTTTCGCAAAAAGATATCGGGAAAACACGGGCGAACGAGCCGCTCCTCATTTACTTCACCTCGGGTACCACAGGGCACCCCAAGATGGTGCTCCATACCCATAGTTATCCGCTCGGCCATGAGGTCACCGCGCGGTTCGCCCAGGCGCTCACGAAATGCGACCTGCATTGGACGGTCTCAGAAACAGGCTGGGCAAAGGCGGCATGGGGGAAACTCTTTGGTCAGATGATCGTCGGCGCCGCCATCATCCAATGGGAGACGCCAGGAAGGTTCGATGCGGACGGGTTACTGCGGGCCATGGAGCGTTACGGCGTCACCACGTTCTGCGCGCCGCCCACCGTGTACCGGATGCTCATCCAGATGGACCTCTCACAATACAAAATGAAGCTACGGCATTGCATGAGCGCAGGGGAGCCGCTCAACCCTGAGGTCATCAGGGTGTGGAAGGACGCGTTCGGCCTTGAGATCTTCGATTTCTATGGTCAGACCGAGACCGTGTGCGTGCTGTCCAATTTCCCGTTCATGCCTATCAAATACGGGTCTGTCGGGAAACCAACCCCGGGCCATGACGTCCGCATCGTGGACGAGAACGGTGCAGAGCTTAAGACGAACGAGGTAGGCGACATCGCGCTGTACATCGGCGACGTGCGGCCGCCAGGGCTCTTCAAGGAGTACTGGAAGGACCCGGAGATCATGGAGAAGTCATTCCGCGGGAAGTACTATTACACCGGTGACCAGGGGTACAAGGATGCTGACGGGTACTTCTGGTTCGTCGGCCGTGATGACGACATCATCAAGTCCTCCGGGTACCGGATCGGGCCGTTCGAGGTCGAATCCGCCCTCATCGAGCATGACGCGGTCGCGGAATGCGCGGTCGTAGGAGCCCCTGACCCTGAAGGTGTGCGAGGTATCGTCGTCAAGGCGTATGTGGTGCTCGCTAAGGGATACAAACCGTCTGAAGCTCTCACCAAGGAGCTCCAGGAGCATGTGAAGCGGGTCACCGCGCCGTACAAGTACCCCAGGATCATTGAATATATGGACGAGCTTCCGAAGACGATGTCAGGGAAAATACTCAGACGCGAGTTACGCGACAAAAAAACGTCTTAAGAAGCTTTGTTTCTTTTTCGCCTTAGCACGACATCCTTGAACAAGGTATAGAGGAACCGCAGGAAGATCGGGCCTCGATATTTCGAGAAGCTGATCTGCCCGCCGGAGACGCCGATGATGAGTTTCGCGAATTTCTTATCCTCGGTCATCATGCGGACGATCCGTTCCGTGTCCCTCCCCCATTGATTGTTGAACATGCCGAGGAGCTTCAGATCATTACCGAAATCCTTCTTCCACTCTTTTTGGTACCTGGCGAGATAGTGTTTGCTGAAGTCATGCGCATGGAACGCGTCTGCGATAACCCTTGCAGCAATCTGGCCTGACGACATCGCATAGTAGATGCCCTCACCGGTAATCGGGTTGATGAACCCGGCGGCATCACCGCAGAGGATCACGCGATCCCCATAGGTGTTCTCCAAAGGAAAGATCGGCAGCGTCGCACCCTTGAGGTCTTCGATGGGAAAATCCTCGGGGAGGAGATGCTGCTGCTTTAACATGTTGATAAAGATCTCATAGGTTGCTTTCAGGGGCGCCTTTTGCTTTGTTCGGGGGAGCGCTGACTGGAATTCACCGATCCCTATGTTCACGCAGTGTTTCTTCGGGAACACCCAGCCGTACCCGGCGATCCCTTGAGCCTTGATGAAGAGATGCACCAGCCGTTTCTTGGTGTAGAGCGTATCCAGCTGTTTTGGCGTCAGAGGCTGCTCCTGGACCAGGGAGATGCAGAGTGATTCGAGTTTCTTGCAAAGGTTCGTTTTCTCTGCGACCACGCTTCGCATCCCGTCGCAGCCGACGACGAGTTCTGCCTCGATGGTCTCACCGTCCTTGAGCATCACTAGAACACCCGTGGGTCGGACGGACACGTCGATCACGGTTCGTTTCTCCTGGAATGTCGCCCCCGCGTGACAGGCAAGTTGCACGAGTTTATGATCAAAGGTTTTCCGCAGCACCGTCACCATCAAGGGATGCTCCCTGATCAGGGTGAGGCGGTACCGCAGTGATGAGGAGTACGTGATGCTCCCATAGGAGATCGAGTCGATGAACGGTTCGATATACGGGAAGCGTTTTTGCACGCGGGTCGGCATCCCGCCTCCGCAGGGCTTCTCTCGTGGGAACGCCTCAGCGTCGAGTAGAAGGACAGAGCGTTTGTGTTCCGCGAGGCATTTCGCAGCGGTCGAGCCAGCAGGCCCTGCACCGACGACTACAACATCGTACTTCATCATGAAACCAACTATTTTTTCTTACATCCGGAAGACGCCTGGTCTCCATTCAGGGATCGATGCGTTGAGCGACGCGGAGATCCCCAGCCCGAGGACGAGCCTCGTATCCACCGGGTCGATCACCCCGTCATCCCAGATGCGTGCCGTGCTATAGTATGGGTTTCCCTCTATTTCATATTTTTTCAGAATAGGATCGGTCAGCTCCCTTTCCTCCTTCTTGGTCATCTCGATGCCTTTACGCCAGAGCTGATCACGTTTTACAGTGAGAAGCACATTTGCCGCTTGTTGTCCGCCCATGACTGAGATCCGAGCGTTCGGCCACATCCAGAGTTGCCTGGGACCGTACGCGCGTCCGCACATCCCGTAGTTCCCCGCGCCGAACGACCCGCCGATAATCACCGTGAACTTGGGTACTTGCGCGCAGGTGACCGCGGTCACCATCTTCGCGCCGTCTTTCGCGATGCCGCCAGCCTCGTACTTCCGTCCCACCATGAACCCGGTGATGTTCTGCAAGAACACGAGCGGGAGTTTGCGTTGGCAGCACACCTCGATGAAATGCGTCCCTTTCAAAGCGGACTCGGAGAATAGCACCCCGTTGTTCGCAAGGATCCCCACCGGGTATCCCATGATACGGGCAAAGCCAGTTACCAGTGTCGTACCATAGAGTGCCTTGAACTCATGGAACCGTGAGCCGTCCACGACCCGCGCGATGATCTCACGCACCTCAAACGCCTTGCGGGGGTCTTTCGGCAGCACTCCATAGATCTCCTTGATGTCGTACGCTGGCTCCTCAGGCTTCTTGATATCCAGATGGGTCTTCTCAGGTCTGTTAAAATTCTCGACAATGTTCTTGGTGATCCTGATCGCATCATGGTCATCCAAGGCGTAGTGATCGGTGACGCCGCTCTCCCGGCAGTGCACGTCTGCGCCGCCAAGCTCCTCCGAGGTCACCTCCTCGCCGGTCGCAGCCTTCACCAATGGCGGGCCGCCGAGGAAAATCGTCCCGGTCCCTTTCACGATCACGGTCTCATCGGACATCGCAGGTACGTAAGCGCCGCCTGCGGTGCAGGAGCCCATGACCACCGCGATCTGCGGGATCTTCATCGACGACATCATCGCCTGATTGTAGAAAATCCGTCCGAAATGCTCGCGGTCAGGGAACACCTCGTCCTGCATCGGCAGGAACGCGCCACCAGAATCAACTAGGTAGATGCACGGGAGGTTGTTCTCCATGGCGATCTCCTGGGCACGCAGATGCTTCTTCACCGTGATTGGATAGTACGTGCCGCCGGTCACGGTCGCATCGTTCGCGACGATCATCACCTCCCGGCCGTGGATGATTCCGATGCCGGTGACGATGCCAGCGGTCGGCGCCTTGTTCTCGTACATCCCGAACGCGGCAAGGGTGTTGAACTCCATGAACGGCGTGTCAGGATCAAGCAGGGTGTCGATGCGCTCACGGGCAAGCAGTTTGTTGCGGGACCGGTGAAGCTTCACCGCCTCCTTGCCGCCGCCCTGCATCGCGACACCGATTTTCTCCTTAAGATTCTGCACGAGTTTTTCATAATGAGAGAAATTTTCTTTGTACTCCTTGCTTTGAGGGTTAATCGTACTTTCGATGACTTCCATGTCTTATGCCTCCTTTTCGATCTCGGCGGTAGGCTCGCCGATCTCGATCTGATCTTTCACCTTAAAATGAATCTTTTTCACAATCCCGTCATAGGGCGCGCGGATGAGGTACTCCATCTTCATCGCCTCGATGATAAGGATAACGTCATCCTTTTTCACGGCCTTACCCTCTTTCGCTTTGACGCTCACCACGGTCCCAGAGATCGGGGAGTTCAGGCCCCCTTCTTTCTTCTCGGTCTGCTTCCGGCCGGTCAGTTCAATGCGTTTCACCCTGAACACGTTGCCTTCGATGAACACGAATTTATTATCATCGGCACCTGAGATCACCGCCTTGATGAGGCGGTCGCCGAGCTGGATCGAGAGTTGCCCCTGCTTCAGTTCACTTGCCTCGACGGTGTACTCGTTGTTGTCGTACGTGATGAAGAACTGGCTGCCTCGGCGTTCGACGGTCACCGGGTAGACGTGGGCGTTATGCTCGTAGTTGATGAACATGGTTACACTCCTATCCTCCAGCGGCCCACATGCCGCCAGGGTGAATGCGGGTCGGCCTCTTTGAAGCGTACGACCTCTTGGCGTTGGGTATGCAGTGCGTCGTAGACCGCCAGCGAGATGATCGCATCAAGAGGGAGGCTTTCCTTCGTCTTCGTCATATCCCGGAAGTAATCATCAATGAAATGCGTGGTGATGTTGCCCTTCCTGAACTGCTCATGGTCCAGGACTTTCTTCAGAAACGAGATGTTCGTGGTCACACCAAGAACAACGTAATGGGACAGCGCCCAGAGCATCTTGTTGATGCTTTCCTCACGGTTCTCGCTATTCACGATCAGTTTCGCAAGCATCGGGTCGTAGTATGGGCTCACCTGGTAGTTCGTCTCAACCCCGGTGTCGTTCCTGATGTTCGGCCCCTGGGGAAGCTCGACCTTCTCAAGGGTCCCGATGCTGGGGAGAAACCCGTTCGCTGGGTCCTCTGCGTAGATACGGCACTCCAAGGCATGCCCACGCTGGGATAATTCCTCCTGTTTGAGGGTGAGCTCCATGCCGTCTGCGATGCGCAGCTGCCATTTCGCAAGATCAACGCCAGTCGTCGCCTCCGTGATTGGATGCTCGACCTGTAGCCGCGTGTTCATCTCCATGAAATAGAAGTTCAGTTTTCCGTCCACCATGAACTCGATTGTACCCGCGTTTGTGTACCTGACCGCCTCTGCGGCAGCGACCGCGGCCTTCCCCATCGCTTCCCGGAGTTTCTTCGTCATCACCGGCGACGGGGTCTCCTCGATGATCTTCTGATGACGTCGCTGGATCGAGCACTCGCGTTCAAACAAGTGGATCACGTGTCCGTGCTCATCCCCAAGGATCTGGAACTCGATATGCCGGGGTTTATCGATGTACTGTTCGAGGAATACGGAGTCGCTGCCGAACGCGGATTTCGACTCCCGTTTCGCGCTTTCGATGGACTGCTCAAGCTCGCGCTCGTTGACAACGATTCTCATCCCTTTTCCACCGCCGCCTGCAGTCGCCTTCACGAGCAGGGGGAACCCGATTTTCTTCCCTTCCTTTATAAGGGTGTCGAGATCTTGTTTCACCCCATGGTACCCAGGGATTACAGGGACGTGCGCGTGGGCGATGGTTTTCTTCGCCTCAATCTTGTCGCCCATGAGGCGGATCACCTCAGGGGTCGGCCCGATGAATTTAATCCCTGAGTCGTCGCAGGCTTTTGCGAAATCAGGGTTTTCAGCAAGAAACCCGTACCCAGGGTGAATCCCCTCCGCGCCGACAGATTGTGCGCTTTCGATGATCTTTGGGATGTTCAGGTAGCTTTCCGATGGCGCCGGATCCCCAAGATTCACGGCCTCATCAGCGAGTTGCACATGAAGGGAATGTCGGTCCACCTCGGAGTACACCGCGACGGTCTTGATCCCCATCTCCTGGCATGCCTTCATGATCCGGACAGCGATCTCGCCTCGGTTCGCGATAAGTACCTTTTTGAACATGAGTTGTTACCTCTTCCAGCGTGGTTTGCGTTTCTCAAGGAACGCGCTGATGCCTTCTTGGCCTTCCGTAGACACGCGCAGCTCCGCAATCTTTTCCACGGTATGCTCCTTATAGTCGTGGTGGTCCAATTCTAGATGTTTGTACAGGAGGTGCTTCACCTCTTGAACCGCGATAGGGCCTGAGGAGCTGACCTGTTCGACACAGGCATCAACGGTCGCGTCGAGACGCTCCGTGGGAACAACGAAATCAATTAATCCAACCTCGTGAGCAACCGCTGCATCGAATCGTTCACCGGTGATGAAGAGCCTACGCATCGCAGCAGGGCTCATCCTGGGCGCGACAAAGGTGGAGATCACCGCGGGGATGATCCCAAGCTTCACCTCGCTGAAGGCGAACATGGTCCCCGCAGGCGAAATCGTGATGTCGCAGACCGCAAGCAGCCCGATGCCGCCGCCGAACGCGGCGCCATTCACCCGACCGATCACTGGTTTCGGGCAGGAATGGATCGTCTCATACATCTCAAGCAAAAGCCTGCTGTCTTTCCTGTTTTCCTCCTTTGAAAAATGAACCATCTGTTTCATCCAGGTGAGGTCAGCACCTGCACAGAATGATTTGCCGTTACCGGTAAGAATAACAGCATGAACGGTACTATCAAGGGTAATATCTTTGAAGCAAGCGGTGAGCTCCCTCATGAGCACCTCGTTCATCGCGTTATGAACATCAGGCCTGTTCAACATGACCGTAAGGGTATCATCCTTTTTTGTACACACAAGGGTCTCGTACTTCATCCTTCATCTTGTCCCCTTGATATTGTTACGCATTCATAGGACGTTGATACATAAAGGTTTCTGTCTGAATTCCGGTAGGACATGAAGAACCTTTATCTCCCTGTGAACACGGGTTTTCGCTTTTCCACGAACGCGGCGACGCCTTCCTTGAAATCATCGGTCCCTGCGGACCATGCCGCGGTCCTGCTTTCCAGCTCAAGATGGGAGACAAAGTCATTCTCAAGGCTTTTATTGATGAGCATTTTTGCTTTGCCGACTGCAATCGGTGGCAACGTCCGAAACGGTGCTACGATATCTTCGACCGCTGCATTGAGATGCTCTGCATCCACAACTCTATTCACGATCCCAAGACGGTACCCTTCTTCAGCGGGAAAGGTCTTGGATGTCAGGATGTACTCACAGGCACGCTGGTATCCTACAGTGCGTGTAAAAAACTGGGTGCCACACCCAGGTGCAAGCCCGATGCTGATGAACGCTGTACTCATTTTCGCGTCCTTCACCGCGATGATCATATCACAGGCAAGTGCCAGGGAAAGACCAGCACCGAACGCTGCGCCGTTCACCGCGGCAATCACGGGTTTTTCCATGGTTCGTATCTCGATCACGCATCGATGGATCGCGCGTGTGAGATCCCGTAGGAACCGTGATTTATCATGCGCAGCATGCATCTCTTTGACGTCTCCACCACCGCAGAACCCTTTTCCGGTGCCCTGCAAGACTACCGCCCGTACCCCGGGGTCTTTTGCGACATGCTGGAGGGCGTCTGAGAGTTCCTCCCCGAGTTTCATGTCAAAGGAGTTGAGCCGTTCTGGTCGGTTTAATGTGATATAGGCAATGAGATTCTTTATGGCGAGGTCAATGGTTTCATAGTTCATGGTCCCCTCGGAATGCCTCCAGGGGTTTTAAATGTTAAGAAAAAGAAGGAGGAAAAGGTGGTCTTAAGGTGCCTTACCCGCTAGGATACCCGCCGAGCCGCAGGGTCGGGTCCCCGAGAAGGATGAACTCCTCCACGGTGAATGAATCACCATGAACATCATTGATGTACCCTGTCTGCATCTTCGTGTTCATCTCGCCGAGGTACTGGCTGGAGTTGTACGCGGAGAAGAACTCAAGGGAGATTTTTCCTGCGCCTTCGTCAAACCCGCCGAAGGCGACCCGTGTCGCACCAATGGTTGCGATCGCACCGCCACCCTGATGTGCTACGAACGCCCAGGCGAAGCAGGTGAGCTTTCTTGAGGTATTGAGCTTGAGCGCGTGCGCAAGAGCGTTGAACAGGAAATATACCCTATAATTCAGGATATCCTGGACCACAAAATCGAGTTTTGCGGTGGAACAGGCATCAAAGTACATTATTGGAAGTTTATAGCCGTTCTTCAGATCCTTTATGTACAGGCTGTTGTAGGATTTCGACCCAACGTAACCAGGAGGATGCGTGAACATCCCATATTCAAGGCCATGGCCCGAGTAGTCCAGGAACCCAGCACCTTTCGTGATCGTGCTTGAGATGGTGTGCCTGTTAAAATTATGCTTCGACACCCAGATGATCTCCGGGGTGAACTGCGACATGATGTGCATGACCATGGTGTTGAGCTCTTCACCCTCGTTCCCTGGGAAGGGGAAGGTGTTCCCACCGATGAGAATGATGTTTTTGTACCAGCTGCTCCCGTAGGTTTCGGTCTCATAATGGGTGATTTTATCCACCGTGATGTTCACCTGCTTAACGGAACTGCATGCGAGACGCCCGAGATTCACATCCGGATACAGGTCCACTTTATCACCTTGCTCACCAAAGATGTTGTTGTTGTTCGCATCCCAGCTGCAGAAATTGCCCAGGGAATCAAAAAGATCGGCATAATACAGGTCAGTGATCACTGTTTCATCGTAGTACCCATGGTAGGAGGTCTCGCTTTCACGGATTGGAAGCTTGTAGACGTCCCCGACGAGAAGCACGTACGCTATCTCTTGAGTTTCCACGGCGTCCGCGATCGCGTACTTGATTTTCTCAGCCTGGTCTCGACCCTGATACGTTACGTAGATGTCCTCGGTTGTCAGCAGGGTTGTTGCGATACCATGCTGATACTTATGGTCGACGAGCGTCTGTAGGGCGCTGGAAAACTCAGCGGGAGCAATCACCAATAAGTCCGTTCCAGTACCAAACGTCTTCAGGGTTTGTGGAGACTTATAGGTCACGGTCATCCCGACCGTGGGAGTGAAGAACAGCAGGTGCTGCTGCGGGGAATATTGTATAGGATAGTAAGAGACGCTAAGGATGGTCACATGAGTATCGCCCTCAAGACCGCCGCCAATTTGATAGCTTATGCGAGAAGCAGGATAACGCTCGGCGCTGGAATAGATACCTTCATTTTTTATCCCGATACTACTTCCGCTCGCTAGTGATGCATCGGAGACCGAGGTCGGCTCAGGCGCTGGTGTGACATCCTGGACCAGATAGGTCATTTCCGTGGTTGAAGCGCCACAGGTCACACCTGTAATGATGGTGCCTAGAGGGAAGGTGAAGACCTTCGTGTAATAAGGAAGAACAGGAGAACCAGGGCTGGTTGAGGAGGAGGTTGCTTCTTGTAGTTGTATCGTAGTGTAGCCATCGTGCGTTGTTATGACCGGCTCAGAAAACGTTATCATTTCTTGAAGTGTGTATTCCTTTTGGGTCTCATGCGTCGTGACAGCTGCCCCAAAACCACTGCAGAGTAACACTCCGATAAGGAGTACTTGTAAAATTTTCTTCATAATTATTTCCCCTTAGTACTCATTCTGATGTAGGTTAGGATATATATAGATTGTTATCTGAGGGTTCTGTCACGTACTCGGGTGATGGAGACTGTAATAGAATGTTTGTAACAAATCTAGTGGTAATTAAAAAAATTATTGGTTGAAATTAGCAAATAAGCAATATTGTGATTATCGTCACATAATATTTTTATACTATAAAATATTCCATTAAAACATTTAATAAAAAAGGGAAGGAATATGACACCATATGTTTTTTTAAAAAAGTGGTTGACAATTGGAATCATTCTCTTGTTTATGGGTCTCACTGTTACGACAAACATCAACTTCAATATTGTCAAAGCATCAAATCATCCCCCCAATCCCTGGACGACGGTCACAACCAATCAAACCTTGTACGTGGATGATGACAATGTCGCTGGCCCATGGGATGGAAGCCTCGAACATCCCTATCAACATATCACGGACGCTTTAAGGAATGCCTCTGATGGGGATACCGTGTTCGTGTTCAACGGAACATACAACGAGCAGGCATACCTTGAAAAGTCCGTACGATTAATCGGCGAGTCCAAAGACTCGACCATCATCGATGCTGGCGGGACCGGCGACGCCAGCGTGGTCGTCTGCCACGCATACTATACAACCGTCAGCGGTTTCACCATCCGACATAGCGGAGATTATTGTAACAACGCTGGCGTCTGGATCTATGACGCATGGGACCACCACTCCGCGTATAACACCATTACCGACAACATAATCTGTGCCAACCATGCCTTGGCCATAAGCCTCTATCAATCCACACACAACATCATCACGAACAACACGATTTTTGATAACAGTGGAGATGTCGACTTTGGTTCCGCAAGCAACTACAATACGTTCTCAGGGAATATCCTACGCAATGACAGCCTCACGCTCTGGTACTCGGACTCCAATACCATAGCAAACAACCAATTCCAAGCGGGGATTATTAGCGTCAGCTCTGGGTCAAATAATATCGTGTGTGACAACCATCTCTTCAACTCGAAAGGCATCTCCATTGCCTATTACGGAGCGAACAGCATCGAAGACAATGATCTTGACGGCAGGCCAATCTGCTATTATATCCACCGCTGGAATGAGACGGTCCCCTCCAATGCCTCTCAGGTCGTCCTCGTCTCCTGCAACGACATCGTCATTGACCATTGCGCCTTCCTAGCGTCCTATGGAGTCTTCCTTTTCGAGTCCTCAGGCTGCACGATCTCGAACAGCACCTTCATCGGTTGCGACCCCTCGATCTCAATAGCCAACGCGCGCTACAACCTGGTCATTAGGAATTCCATTTCAAAATCCAGGAGCGCAATCGTCTTTGTGAACTGCCAGTTAAGCGAAATCTCATCAAACACGATTACAGATAACACTTACGACATCACCCTTGAAGACTGCCAAGTGAACCAGATAACCTTCAACACGATCGCCAACAGCAGTAAAGGACTCTACCTGGATTCCTCCTATAGCAACCATATCCAGTCAAACAACTTCCTCAACAACAAATATCATGCGGCCTTTCTTGCCGACGGGCCCCTCCGGTCTCATAACTACTGGAAGCACAACTACTGGGACAACAACATCCCCTTACTCCCAAAAATCATCCTAGGAGCAATCGATACCCATCTGAAGATTCGCGGGCAGTATGGCTATTATTTTTACATTTATCTCCCCTGGATGAACATCGATCATTTTCCGGCAACACGACCGAACTCAATCATTCTGGGTTCTTCCGTTTCCTGAACCTTCGCGACGCCCAAAAAGTGCCATTCTGGTGGTTAATCTTCAATTCTTGTAATAAATATGTTTTTCCTAAAGCAAAATATTGTTGTTATTGTGGAAAATTAATTATTGATCCAAAAATATATCTTATCTGTTGGTTTAAGAACACTCAAATGCGACAGCCGGATAAATCACCCGAAAAGGGACAGAACCTCATCTAAGGCCTCTCAACGTGACCGTATTAACGATACAACCAGCTTATCCGGAGTAAAAAATCGAGAAAATATAAATGGTTCTTCTTCCTCCATCACTCTGATAAGAACCATTATATAAAACAATCTTCATTTCCGAACGGACCAGACCCATGGATGAACACCCTTACGATTACGTCTCCATTGAGCAGCAATGGCAGCACCGATGGTTCGCTGCGAACCTTCACGTCGCCAAGAAAAAAAACGATAAAAAATTCTTCATTCATTTTGCTTACCCTGGCGTCTCCGGATACCTTCATGTGGGGCACATGCGAGGGTTCACCTACTGCGACGTCATCGCACGGTACAAGCGCATGACAGGGTACGATGTACTTTTCCCTGCCGGTTTCCATGCATCCGGGATCCCCTCAGTTGGGTTCGCGAAGAAAATAGAGCGACATGACCCTGAGACCATCGCTCTTCTGAAACAGAACGGATGCTCTGACGCGATCATTGAGAAACTCAAAGACCCTCTCGCGGTCATCCATTATTTCAGCAAGGTGTACGTCGACGATTACTGGAAACGGTTTGGGTTCCTTATCGATTACACCCGGATCATGAACACGATATCAGACGGGTACAAGAAGTTCATCGAGTGGCAGTTCCATCAGCTCCATGACAAGAATCTCCTCATCCAAAAACCGCACTACGCGCCGTACTGCCCCAACTGCGGACCTGTCGCTGTCGATAAATCAGAGACCGACGTCTCCCAGGGTGGTTCAGCGGAGATCCTCGAGTTCACTGTTATCAAGTACAAGTTGAAGGACGGTACGATTCTTCCTGCCGCGACCCTGCGTCCTGAGACGATCTTTGGCGTCACCAACATGTGGGTGAACCCAAACGTGGAGTACCATAAGGCACGGATCAACGATGAGATCTGGCTGTGCTCCAAGGAATGCATCGAGAAGCTTGCGTATCAGTACAAAAACATCGAGCCCTTGTTCCAGATCGTGAAAGGAACGGATCTTATCGGACAGACCTGCGTCGTCCCCATGATTGAGCGGGAGGTGCCGATCCTCCCCGGTGTGTTTGCGGACCCGGATGTCGCGACAGGGATCGTGATGTCAGTTCCCGCCCATGCGCCGTACGACTGGATCGCCCTCGTCGAATCAAAAGCGCCCATTAAAGCCATTAAGATCATTGACGTGAAAGGATTCGGGGAGAATCCAGCGAAAGAAGCCTGCGAGCAGTTCCATATCCACTTTCAGACAGAGACAGAGAAGCTTGATGAGGCGACCGAGCTGGTCTATAAAAAAGAGTTCCACACCGGTGTCCTCAATGACCTCTGTGGCCCATACGCGGGCATGAAGATTGCGGACATCAAAGATACCGTGAAAAACGACCTCATCGGGAAGAACCTCGCGATGGTGCTGCGGGAGTTCTCAGAGAAGGTCATCTGCCGATGCAAGGAAAAGGTGATGATCACCCAGATCCCGGACCAATGGTTCATCAAGTACAGCGACCCTGACCTCACCCGTGATTCGAAAGACTATGCGGCGACGATGAACATCTATCCGAAGGAGTACAAGGAGGAGTTGCCGAAAATCCTGGACTGGTTCGGGGACCGGGCAGCGATCAGGCGAGGCTCCTGGCTTGGCACCGAATTCCCCTATAAAAAAGGTTGGATCATCGAACCGATCTCAGATTCGACCCTGTATCCCATGTATTATCTGCTGTCGAACTATGTGAACGACAAGAAACTCTCAGCGAACGACATGACGGACGCGTTCTTCAACTACGTGTTCCTCGGCATCGGAAAACCAGTGCATACTCTTTGGGAGGCAATCAAAGCTGATGTCGACTACTGGTACCCCGTGGACATTAATCTCGGCGGTAAGGAACATAAAACCGTTCATTTCCCTGTCTACATCATGAATCACGTCGCGGTCCTCCCGGAGCAGAAACGCCCGCAAGGGATTTTCGTGCACTGGTGGGTGACGCAGAAAGGAAAAGAGAAGATCAGCAAATCCAAGGGGGGCGCTGAGCCGATCGTCGAGGCGGCAACCACCTACGGTGTGGACGCGATGCGCCTGTACTACGTTCATATCGGGTCCGCGTTCGTCGACATCGAATGGGACCCTGAGGTCGTCCTGAAATACAAAAGCAGGATCATTGGTATCTGGAAAACGCTCGAACAGCTCTCCATACCAGAAGACAAACCACAGGAGAACCTCGACCACTGGCTGTTAAGCATCCTTCAGCGGCGGATACTGAAAATCACACAGGCGTTTGAGACCTTCGACCTACGGGTCGCCTCCAACGAGGTCTTCTTCGAATTCCACAACAATCTCCAATGGTACCTCAGGCGCGGGGGCGCAAACAGGACACTGCTCGACAAGGTCATCCGCACGTGGATTCAGTTCATGACGCCTGTCACACCGCATCTTGCAGAGGAGCTTTGGCATCACCATGGGGGAAAAACATTCGTGTCCAACGAACCGTACCCCTCCTACGACCCTGAGGAGGTCTCCGAGAAACACGAGGTTGGCGAATACCTCCTCGAACGAGTCATCGAGGACACCGCTGAAATCCTCAAGGTCACAAAAATAATGCCAAAAAAAATATGCATCTACACGACACCCGCATGGAAACAAACCTTGTTCCGCAAGGCGCTCGCTCTCACCCTGGAGCATACATTCGACGTCGGGCGCCTCATCAAAGAGACCATGGGTGACCCAGTGATGAAACCATTAGGACAGCAGGTCGCGTCGTATGTCAGTAAGATAGCTGGTGACATCAAGATGCTCAGTGAGACGGACCAGCAGCGCTTCCGCATCACTCTCGATGAAAAGGAGTACCTGCAGAGCGCCCGGGGATACCTCAGAGAGGTGTTCTCCTGCGACATTGAAATCTACGGCGCTGATGACAAAATCCTGTATGATCCAGCTAAGAAAACAAGGGTCGCAGCACCCCTGCGTCCCGCTATTTATATCGAATAAAGATGCAGGGAAAACTACCGTTGGTTCTGCCAGCCGCTTATGTTCTTTTTTTCCATCTGAGGTAGAGGACTGCGCCGATGAGCAGCAGGACGACCGCGAGGGCGACCATGACAAGGACGATGTTCGTCGGGAGATGGACGACTTCCTTGGAGATAACCTCAGATTGTGCCTCGTTGCCTGCGTGATCAACAACGAAGCTCTGGAAGTTATAGTACCCGTCACCGTCAGGTATGGTAAAGGTCCATTCGAACGGAGCCTCGGTCAAGTTACTGTCATAATGAACCCAATCCGTCCAGGTGAGGTTGTCCTTGGAGTATTGATAGTACAGCGCGACTTCTGAAATCCCGCTTCCGCTGATATCATTCGCAGCCACCTGGATCGTGAAATTACTGGCCGTGATCACATGGTTCTTCTCTGCGGGGGTATCAATGGAAATGTTGAGGTTCCCGATGTCCTTGCCTATGGAAAGCGCCTGACTGTTGTCGGTCACAAGCCTGATGTTGCCGAGGGCGTCAGTGATCCGGAAAGACAGGTAGTACAATTGTCCCGATGTCATCCGATTCCAAGAGGACTCGTTGAGCTGCCAGGCCGCAAAGTAGGACGACCTGTTGACCTTGGATGCAATGGTCGTCCAGACGGTGTCGAAATTCGGTCGGTATTGAATCGTATCTAACTTGAAATCATCGGTGAACGTCGTCGATAACTGCGGTTGTTCCCTGAACCAGAGGGTTTGACCGGAGAACGCGGGGAGATCAGGGATCGTCCAATCATACAAAAAGGAGGCGTCCCCTGCAGCTGGGAAAGACTCGTTGTTGCTCGCATTATCATAGGCGATCGTGGCAACCTCGAAGTATCCTCCGCGCTGGCTCGGGGTCGCGAAGAAAAACCTAAAGTGCGGGTTCCGTCGAGTCGAGTTCGCAAAAAAGATCCAGTCACCAGAGAAGTTCCCCGTGGTGGAATAACGGTAGTACAAATCCACTTCGCGGACTCCGCTCGCATCAGTGCCGTTATCCCATGAGGAGGCGTTCGCCCAAACGAACGGCGCCGTGGCGTTGTACCGTTTCTTTATGGATGATGCTAAGACATGGGAGCTGGGCTTCTGGGTGTCCTGCTTGAATGTGACAAGGAGAGACGCGAGATTCCCTGCGAGATCACTGATGTTGAACCAAAGTGAGCGTAACGCGGTGATGTTCGAGAAGAAATCCAACTGGGAGAGATTCACGGTCATCAGCTGGACAGCGGTCGTCCCATTCACCCCGGTGCAGGATGCTTTCTTCGTAATGAACCGGGTGAGGTTCTGGGCGACATACTCCAGTCGGTAGGATGCGGAGTTCACCAGCAGCCCGGTGTCATTGTCTTTGACATTGACGGTGAACTGCGGCATGACCACGTTCAGCCAGATGTTCGAGTACCATTTCGGGTAAAGCGTGCTGCGGTTGATGAACGGCAGGGTTTTATCCTGGATGAACGAGATGTTCCAGGAAAGAAGGCGTGGGTTCACGGAACCGTTTTTCGCCCAGAGGTCGGCCCGTAACCGAACGCTTCTTCCCAGCGTCAGGTTCGACAAGGCAATGTCAGTGCCGTTCGTCAAGGTTTTGAGAACATTGTTCTGGGTGTCAAGCAGGCTGAACGTTATCTGGTTCACGCTGGTACTTTGATTGGTAAGCATAGACGCATAGAACTTCTTCCACCAGTACCCCTCAGGAATCAGGATCGGCTTCGAGACGATGGTCCCGTTCACCTGCCTGTTCGGCTCCACATACGTACCAAGCACGTAGAGACGGCCGTTTGCGTCACCGAAAAAAACTAGGCCGTTGGACACGATGGGGTCTGTGGTGATCGACGGCTGTGTTTTTGGTGAAGGCCCAGGGTTGTAGGTGGTATAATGCCAGAGGAACTCTTTGGTGGAGGTGTCCAACGCCCAGAGCACGCCCCTCGGGGCGCTGATATACAGGATTCCGTCCGCGTACGCCGGGGAAGACGAAAGGACCGGAGGATTACTGGACCGCCCAGGGATCTGCGTGGACCACAACACGGTGCCCTCTTTCGAGAGGTCAAACGCCGTGACATTCCAATCAGGTGATACCACGTACAGGACGCCGTTGGCGATCACCGGGGTCGTCTGCGCATAGGAAAAGGTCGGATCAAGGAGGTGGCTGACCCGGCTGTACTTCTTGTTCCCAAGAAGGGTCTGCCAGCGGATCGAGCCATTCTCAAGGTTCACTGCGGAAAGCATCACTTGGGTTTTTTTCAGGAAACCAATATTTGGGAAAAACCAGGGCACCTTGTTATTTTCGCTCACAACATAGACGGTGTCCTTGTAGATGGCTGGTGCTGCCTTCCCGATCGAACCAACACTCGTGTTCCAGAGGAGGTTGCCGTTGTCGGCGTTCAGTGCGAACAGACTGTCAGCGACGTCATTCATACATCCGATAACGACCTTCCCATCGGAGAAGGCGGGAGTGGAGAAACTCCAGTTTGGCTGAAAGCGTTTTGAAGAAGGTGGAAATGCGAAACTCCACGTCATATTCCCTTTCTGGGTAAGATCTAAGGCGAAGAGCATGTTATTGATATGGTATCCTGTTATGGATTGTTGTCCGCTCCAACTTGCGATATAGACATGCCCATTCGCGATGATAGGAGAGCCCCAGTAGGAGATATCTGTGCCGTAATTGAATGTCCACAGTGGGGTGTTGCTCGGTCGATCTTTTTGGAACGCGTACACGGAATTGTTTTCGCTTTCATTCCCGGCCGCAACCACAAGGTACTGATCAGATATCGCTGGTGAGCCGATCAGCTGCTTGCCTTTCAGTGCTGTGAACTTCCTGATGATATTGTGCGTGCTGGTGTACTCGTCGCCGATCTTAGTAGTGGGGACGATGATGGTGGGATACCGATACATCGCTCCAGTGTCGTAGGTGATATTTCTCGTAGTCACGTACAGCGATTTCTCATCCAGCAGCAAGGTGAGCGGGGCTTCGTTCTTGGCCTCATGGTACGCGCTCCACCAGTACACGGCCTTGGTGAGCGCGGCGCTGCCGGAGGACGCACGGGTGTTCTCCGGGTTTTGGCCAAACATCGGCCAGTCACCACTCACAAGACTGATGTTCACGCTTCCATAGTTCACGTCGACATTGTTTTCTTTTTCGATTCTGTACTCGGAATGGAAACGATCCTGCCATTTGCTGCCTGATTGCCAAGTCACGCTCCAATTAAGCAGGGTCGGGGTGACGGTCGGGTCGGTGGTTGAAAGGTTCGCCTGCAGTTTAATGTTGTAATAAAATTTCCCCAGTGACGTGAGTGGTACCGGGGGCGTGGAGAACCCTTCTGCGTTTCCATCGAGTAAGGAATCATCCACAGGAATGTACGCAGACCCGTTCCAGATCATAATCTGGTAGGTGATTGCGGTGCCGCTCGGTATATTATCTTTCCAGGTGAGCAGCTCCCAATACCCATTTGTGGCGTCCGTCAGCGTAATGGGAGAGTATGTCTGAACAAACCCGTATCCAGCTTTATAGCCCACCTGTTTCCGTGATTGGAGTATCACATAATCGGTATAGAGCGTGCAGGAGGTTGTGGTGGACCCGTACGCGACGACACAAATGTCGATAACATTATCGGAATCGAGCGCATTGAGTAATTTACCTTCACTCATATTGAAGGACAACTCTTGCTCGCCGGTGAGCGTTGTATTACCGATTTTTATCCACTTGCTCAGAAGGGTGTAATTATTATAATTCCAATAATACATCTCGATGCGTTTTGCATCATCAGCCTTTCCCCACCAGTGAATGATCAAATTACCGATGGAGCTTGCGGTGCCGTCAAGCTGGAACCGGAAATGATGGATCACGTTCTTTCGAATTCCATACGACTCCGTCTTGGCATATTGGTCACCCCCTTCCTTCAATGCGTTCAACGCAGGATACTCGTACTGCGGATCAAACTCCTTTCTGGTTAATCCGAAAGGAGAGAGGAAGAGGAACTCGAATATCCGCCCGAGGGGCCCACCGAACGAAAATGCGGTGACATTGCTGTAAGCCCTGTGCGAATCCGATGTACCAGTAGCAAAGGTATAGTTGCGTCCCGCTGCGGTTCCTGAGGTTTTCGCGAGGTGTATTTGTCCGTTCTCCCAGACGCACCCGCTCGTGCCATTGAGAAATGTCGTTGTGTTGTTATACCTAAAATCATCGGTCCATATCCCATCGTTAGTATCGATACTACTCGCAAAGACGCACGTGGGAAGAATCGAGCTGAAAACAATGAGAATGATAATACTACCCGTAAGGGAGAGCTTCATTGCCCGGTTCAATTGCATGTTTTATCTCCATATCTAAATAATTTATGATTATATATTACTTTTCCCCTTTCCCAGATATAGTAGGCTAAAGGGGAACGATGTACTCCATATATTTATCTGACGTCATTATATATTAGTTCTGGAGTGATGTTTTGATTTAGGAGTTAATATAGTTATCGCTACACTCCTTAATAAATATAATACTTTTGCATCGAGAATCCAAAGAGATGTTATTTTATAGCAGAATCACCTGGATATCCATGACGTTTGTCCCTGTAGGACCGGTGACTATGGCGTCATGGAGTGCAAGAAAAAATGAGTTGGTATCATTATTTTTAAAAAAAATTGAGGGGTCGAGCCTGTGATATTGGGCACGGGAAAGCGTCATGCCGTCTGCGACAGCACCAGCAGCAGTACTGTTGCCGTCGATCCCGTCCGTGCCTAACGATGCAACCACAAGCTGAGTACCGGCAAGCTCCTTGACACAACCTAGTATCAGCTCTTGATTTCTGCCACCAATACCACTACCTCTGATTGTGACCGTCGTCTCACCACCGCTGATGAAGACGATATTTTCATTGGGAAGATGTTGCTTTGCCTTGGAGACGATATCCCGGCCAATGTGACGTGCCTCACCGGTCATTGTCGTTGAGGTAAGGATCGCTTCATAACCGAGCTCCTGAGCTTTTTTCACAGCATGATCGCAGGCTAGCTGATTGCTCGCGACAATAATATGATGTACAGATTCGAAGAGAGGATCACCTTCTTTGGGTGTCTCTGATATCTTACCTGCTATCCCTTCTTCGATCGTTGTCCGCACACTCCGCGGGACGCACTCCCAGAGCTCGTGCCGCAAAAGTATGGTTTTCGCATCAGAGAACGTCGACGGGTCCGGGGATGTCGGACCAGACGCAATCGTCGAGAGATGGTCAGAGACGACATCGGAGAGAACCAGCGAAACGACCGCGGCTTTCGTGTGCGAAACAAGCTTCCCGCCCTTCACCTGGGACAAATGCTTCCGAACGACATTGAGTTCATTGATATCAGCGCCAGAATCCTGGAGGAGACATGTGGTGGTTCTGAGGTCATCCAATGAGATCAACGGTTTGCACAGAAGCGATGACCCGCCCCCTGAAATCACGATGATCACACAATCATGTTCACCACACAGCTCTAAAAGCGCAAGGATCTTCTCGGTGCCCCTGATACTTCCCTTATCCGGTAATGGATGCCCGCCTATCACGACCTCGATACCACGGCAGGAAAGCGTCGCAGACGGATCGTTTGTGATCACGAAACCTTGTACGATAGGGATTGCATCACAGATCGCATGAGCCATCGGGACGGATGCTTTCCCGAACCCGACGACATAGACATGGTCATAGTGAGATAGATCCCTTGTTTCAGAACCCAGCACAAGACGCTTCTTCTGAAACACCTGGGCCACGACACGATACGGGTCCACGGCATCAACCGCAGCTGTCAATATCTCTAAGGCATCCCTGCGTTTTTTCTGAAAAATCTTTGTCGCCCCATTCGAGACGAGCTCATCAAAATTCTTGATCTGCATATTTCCAAAAAAACAGGTTATTTCCCGAAATCAAGCTGTCGCATGAGGTTACGCCGCATCTTCCGATCACTCGAGAACCCTTTCATCATCCGCTTGGTTGTATTGTAGTACTTCAAGACCTCTTTCACATCCTTGTTTTCCACACCGGCGCCCCGCGCGATCCGTTTGATGCGCGACGCCTGGATCAGCTCCGGGTTCTCTCGCTCATGGTTCGTCATGGAATCAAGGATGATGTGGAACCGTTTGAGTTTCTCTTGGGTCTCATCCATATCCACGCTTTTCAGTCGCCCGGACAACCCTCCTGGGAGCATCTCCGCGACCTTCGACAGCGGTCCCATCCCAGAGATCATATTCATCTGTTCGTACATGTCGTTGAGATTGAACTTTCCGGACATCATCTTTCGCGCTGTTTTCTCAGCATCCTTGCCCTTCATGCTTTCCTCGGCATGCTCCAGCAATGATTTGATGTCCCCCATGCCAAGGAGCCGGGAGATGAAGCCTGATGGATCAAACTTCTCAAAATCAGCGGAATGCTCACCGGTCCCGACGAACACGATCGGGGCTCCGACCTCGGATGCGGCGCTCAATGCGCCTCCTCCTTTTGCGGTTCCGTCGAGTTTCGTCAGTACAATCCCGGTGATACCGATAGCGTCATTGAAGGCTTTTGCCTGCGGGCCTGCCTGCTGGCCCATGGCAGCATCCATGACCAAGAGCTTCTCATCTGGCTTGGTCGTTTTGAAAATATCCTTCATCTCCTGGATCAGGTCATCCTCAAGCTTATGTCGCCCTGAGGTGTCCACGATGATGACATCAGCGGCTCGTTTGAACTTGTTGAGCCCTTCTTTGATCACATTCACCGCTTTTCTCTCGGTTTTATCACCGTAGAACGGGACCTCCACTTGCTCAGCGATCTGCTTGAGTTGCTCATAGGCGGCTGGCCGATGCACGTCACCGGCGATGAGGACTGGACGTAATCCTTTCCTTTTGAAATAGATTGCTAGTTTCCCGCAGCTTGTGGTTTTCCCCTGGCCGTAGAGGCCGACCATCATGATGACTTGTTTTTTAATCGGAAGTTCCCTTGATGCCCCAACGATCTTGACGAGCTCATCATAGACGATATGGATGACATGCTCCCGGTTGGTCATGCCTGCCGGTGGTTTTTCTTCTAAGGCGCGCTGCTCTATTTTCTTGGAAAGCTCCAGCACGAGTTTGACGTTGACATCTGCTTGTAACAGCGCCCGTTGGATGTCCCTGACGACTTCTTTCACGAGCTTTGCATCGACATGGACCGCGTTAGCGATTTTTTTGATGGTCCGTTTCAGAGAATCCCCGAGATTATCAAGAACCATAGGTATCTTCCCGGTGACATACAACAATAAGGATTAAAAGGTATCGAAGGTTGGTATATTGGGATTGATGCCCGTTACAGATATGGAAAAGAGAATAGTTGTTCGGAGGTCATGTGAGATGAATTTCAAAAAGAAAATCATTGGTATTGGAATCGTGGGGATGTTTCTAATCACCGCGTTCTCTGGTTGTGTTCAACAACCAAAGCAGGGAACCGGACTGATCATCATCCCCGGTGTTACCGCAGGGAAATCCACCAACCCAAAATACGCGATCGCATCCTATTATTCGTCCAACGAAGTAATAATTCATGTGCAAACACCCCAATATACGTTTCCCTTAGATGAATCACAAATCGTTAATTTCAATACGCTGAATTCCGTGCTGACCCTTACGGATCATCAGAGAACATTGCTCAGGGAAAACGGATTTGTGGTGACACCATATTCCTCGCGTGAGGACGACATCATCGCACCTTACAAAACACTGAAGGAACTGGGCATCCCCATCATTATTACCTCGGACACCCTGTTGCACCTCTACCACATTCAGTTCGATCAAATCCTCAAAGGGATCGAGGAGCGGGAGTTCTTCGACGCCCTCCTCGACCTGAGCATTACGATGTTGAATCAATCCCAGCAGGACTATCTCACGTCATCCAACGACCTAAAGGAGGCTGCCAGAAGAAACGTGGGGTTTTTCGCCGTGGCATTATCATTGCTTCAGACACCCTCCGATGGATACAACGGTTCCGAGAATATCAGAACAATCGATTTCACGGTTCCCTCCTATGTACACGATGAAGTGACCCAGGAGCTTGCCTCTATCACCGCACAAGACGGGTACCATGAAAGCCCGCTCTTCAAATACCAAGAAGACTACTCGCAGTACAAACCACGTGGGCATTATACTCAATCCGAGACGCTAAAACGTTATTTCAAGGTGATGATGTGGTACGGGCGGATCGCGTTTCTGATGAAAGGAGGAGAACCGTCGTGTCAATCCTGCGAGTACCTCATCTCCTCGAATGATGCCAAGATCCAAACACTGCAAGCAAGCCTGATTGCCATCGCACTCGTCAATCGAACCCTTGACGATATGACACTCGGTGATATCTGGACCAGGGTGTACAGCGTCACCTCCTTTTTTGTCGGCACCGCAGATGATCTGACACCGTATGAATACCTGGAGAGCATCCGTACTGTTTTTGGGACCTCATTTCCGACAACAGAGCTGTTGAATGATACAAAATTGCTCGACTTGGAACTCCGTCTCGCTGAACTTCGCAGCCCGCAAATCTACGGGGGCACTGGACTGGCGGTCGTCCTCAAGGAGCCAGGACAGCCGATAACGCGACAGGATCTCGATGCGATCCTTGAAAAAACAAAAGGGATGCGATTCATGGGTCAGCGATTCATCCCCGATTCTTTCATGTTCCAACAGCTCGTCGCCCCCGCGACCGGGTACTTCACCGGGACCGATGAGCCGTTTACCATGAAAAGGACCCCGCTCGGACCTGCCCGATGCCTTCCACGCGGTCTTGACGTCATGGCTGTGCTTGGCTCAACACGGGCACTTCAGATTCTCACCCAAGAAGGCGACACAGCCTATGAGAACTATACGGCACAACTGACGTCCCTGATCGATACCTTCACCGCATTGAACAGCACGGAGTGGAACCGCAACCTGTATTTCAGTTGGGTCTACACCCTCAGATCCTTGATACAAGGATACGACACTCGGTATCCGCGTTTCATGAACACGACCGCATGGCTCGACAAGGAACTCCAGACCGCACTTTCCTCCTGGACTGAGTTGCGGCATGATACGATTCTATACGCGAAACAAAGTTACACCCCAATCCTTGAAACCTCGATTCCGACAACGCCAGAGGAAAATGTTTTTGCTGGGTACGTCGAACCGGTCCCAGAGTTCTATACACGACTCCTTGCACTGACGACAATGACTCGAACTGGTCTGACCGCTCTGCAGGTGCTCAATCAAACCGAGACGGACCGGCTCACTAACCTAGAAGCAATGCTTCAAAGACTTCTGAGTATTTCAACTGATGAACTCGAAGGCAGCGACCTCAATGAATCTGATTATTCCTTTATTCGCGGCTTCAGCGAACAGCTGGACCGTGTCGTCACCGGCGTGAACGACAAAGGGAAGGAGACCACCATAGTTGCCGATGTGCACACGGATACGAACGAGCCGCAACAAGTCCTTGAAGAAGGCGTCGGATATGTTGATCTTGCGATCGTCGCCTATAAGGTCCCTGATGGACGGATCATCGCAGGGGCAGGCCCCGTCTTCAGTTACTATGAGTTCAAACAGCCGATGAACAACCGGCTGACGGATGAACAATGGAAGGAGATGCTGCAACAAGGTCAGGCTCCAAGCAGGCCATCCTGGACGTCCTCCTTCGTCGCTGGATCATAAACGATTGAAGAACGACTACTTCATTTATTCAGGGATGATTCAAGGAAAAAACAGGTCGTTTAGGACGAATCCGCAAGAAACGGCTCAAGAGCAGGAATCAGTCTACTAAGGTCTTTCCCTTCGACGATCACATCCGCGGACGCCCGCACGCAGTCGTCCTCAGGGTTGAACGCGATCCCAAGGCCGCAGGCTTCGAACATCGGGATGTCAAAGCAGGAGTTCCCGACGGCGGCGCATGCTTCAACAGGGATGGTGAGTTTTTTTCTCAGCGCACTCACGTTCTTGTCTTTATGGGTTAGTTCGACGCGTAGAATGCCTTCTCCCGTAAGACGACCATAGGTATCTGTTTTGACGCTATTAGCGAACACATAGTCGATGCCGAGGTCGCGAGCGATTTTCTCCGCAAGGATATCAAGCCCTGCGCTCACAATCGCGGTTTTCACCTGATGCTTCTTTAAGAATTGGAAGCACTGCCTGGCGCCGGTCATCATCGGAAGAGTAAATAGGATCTGTGTAATCGTTTCTTTCGTGGCTGCCTCCCCGTTGTTTTTCCACAGGGCAACATCCCGCCGCATGAACTCCGCGTAATCAATCTCACCGTTGAGATACGCGGTCACGGACTGTCGGTTCGAGGTTCCGAACCGTTGATGGATGTACCGCCAGGAGCTGAGCACATCGATGAGGACGCCGTCCATATCAAAAAACACAAGCTTGACTGTTTTTCCCTTGTGTGATGGTGAACGAATCGGTTCTTTGTTCTTGCGATAGCAAGGATATGAGCAAACGGTGTTCATGGGTGCTCGGTCTAGAAGATATCCTCTTACATAAAGGTATGCTTGTGGAGGTCATTCCAGCCTTCAGGAGGCTAAACATTTATTAAATATAACATATATCGTAAAAGATAAAAAAAAAAAAAAAAAAAAAAAAAAAAAAAAAAAAAAAAAAAAAAAAAAAAAAAAAAACTTTAGTTTGTGCGAATCAAACGATAACCCCGATGAGCTACGATTAATTTAATACAAGTCCACAAAATGATAAAATGGATGCAGGTAGTAAGATATACTTAAGGTCTTACCTCGACTGTGATTAATACGTCAATCGGGATTCCTGTATAGATTGGATTGTAATAAAATTTAGGGGTAAAAGATAAGAGTATTGTTTCGTTTCCGTAGAAATCAATTGGTGGTGTGATAGAGAGATTCGTTATCTTGCTTTCATTGATCTCCAATATAAGTGGATTGATTATAACAAGCCAGTTTTGAGGCACATCGATAGGCTCTATGTCAACAATTGTTTTACCATTCCCAGAGTTATATACAGTTATCGGGTCAATAACGGTATTTCCTGGTTGGGTTTCAAGGTAAACACTCTCTGGAATAATTCCGATGCTTGGTACGTATTCTGCTTCAAAAATAATATCCTGGGTTATTTCAACTCCATTAATAAGAGTGAGAAAACCGAGAGGCCCTATCATATCATGTGCAGATGCTTTTATTTTAACACTAAATGGCTCGAATGCAGGAGCATTGAAATCGACTGCAATTACTAAATGAATCGAATATGTGGTTGATGTACCAGTGATAGGAAAATGTAAATGAGAATTTGAAAGATACGCATGACACCAACTGGGTTTATCTTCAACCTCCAAAGAAATATTGATGGACTTTCTTGTTAAAATGTAATAGAAAAGAATGAACTGGCCAAAGGTACCTTTGATACAGTCGTATGTTACGTTAAGGGGAATACTCCGAGCGAAATCGACATGAAGTGGCTCACTTGTCTGATTCGCATCCCAGGATAAATATATTTCACTTTGCAAACCAAAGCTGCTTCTAGGACTTACATCATTAATGACAATTATATTTTGAGATGCTAAACTAGAGTTGATGCTTGGTGCAACAGTGACACCAATGAACAAGAGGATAACAGAAACAACCAAACCTTTCTTCACCCAGGTATCTTTCATTCACTCTTATCCTCGGATGTCATAGGGTTCTTTCGCAGGATGCCAATCAAAATTATCATAGGGTATGCCTACAATATCATACCAATTTACCCAAGGGAAAACGAAGAGTCCAGGGATACGTTTTGGTCCTATTCCCATCCAATCATCCCAATAGTTATGAACCCAGCGTGTCCCTAATGAACCTAAGAAAAAGGCACTGATATTATTTTTAATAAAATTATTTTCTTTCACCACCGTAAAGAGAGATTGATAAAGAGCGATACCATACTGTTCGCACTCTGAAATATTATTTTTCGTAATAATATTGAAACGAGACGGTCTTGCGAACAAAATACCATAAGCGCAACAGGCTGAGATATCGTTTTGAGAAATAATGCTGAAAGATGAAGTCCCAACTATACCAACCGCTACTTTTGTAATTGTATTTCCAATGATTCTGACAAATGAAGAAAATTGATCTATTCCTCGCTGATTGGTAGGTTCGTTACCAAAGGAGATATAGTTTCCTTCGATTAAACCATGTGAGTGCTCGAAAGTAATGCCAGCGTCATCTGCATTAAGGATCATATTTCCCACGATAGTGGAATTTTTAGCATATAAAGATTCAATACCCACTCTTAAGAACGAATCAAAACAACCTTCCATTGCATCGACTAATCCATTAGAAAATCCAGAAGACTTAAAGATATTACGAGAGATAATCGTTCCAAACGTTTTTGTTTCATAAATAGCTATTGACATGTATATAAAAATATTCTCAGAGATATTGACGTTGGAAACAGTATTGGGGTTACCGTGTTCTCTAACTGCTCCTTCAATACATATTCCCTTATCAAGATAACCCATATGGCAATTCCTAATGGTAAAACTTGTAACCTTAACGCCATCTGCAGATATGCGAAGGACATTTGTCTCATTTCCCCCTCCTTTCCCGTCGATGATAGTCGTGTTTTTGTCTTCACCGATGAGATTAATTGATGTATTTATCAAAATATTATTCTCATAATATGGTGAAGAATCATCATACACAAAAACTGTATCCCCATTGCTCGCATTATCGACCGCATCTTTAATTCTCGTATAGTTCCCTGGTCCACTCCCACCGACATACAACCAGTTCCCTCTTGAGGTTGATTGAGATGATTTCTCTATACTCTGTCCACTTGATGGAAGTATGGCTGTCCCGATGAATAAGAGAATGATTCCAACCGCCAGACATTCCCTTTTCATTGTTCCTTTCTCCCATCTGAATCGCTTATTGAGAAAAACAAAGAACGCAAAATCCTACCGATTCAAAAGCAAGCGAATCATATGGCCTAACAGTATAACCAACAAAACCTAACATCTCAACAGCAAATATGTACTCATGACTATAGTCGTGGCCATTGACGTTTAAATAAATCGGTTCTATATACATGAGTAATAAATTGATTGAATGAACTACAAGACCTATTGAAGCTAAAAACCTTCTCAATCCGGGGGGGAGAACCGTATCGCCTTTTACATCTACATTACACCTATGAAAGATTATCCGATTTTCTTTATAGATGCTTGATTGAAGCGTTCTTTTTTCCATGCGTAATCGAATTTTTTCTGCATTCATATCCTTTGAAATCAGACCGTATTTCTGATAAACGGTAAAACGCCCTACTGGGTCTTTGATAGCATTCAAATCTTCTTTCAGTTTTTGATACTGGTCTTGCGATAATGTGACCGTTGATTTTTTTGAGGTCCCATCAGCTTTGCTCTCAATAACAGCAATAGTGATAGATTTCTCATTATGAGACCTATTGATAGTATGGGATTGATACCCTACGACACTCGTCATTGAACCAAGAACCAGTAGAACAACAGCACAGATACTTCCTCCAATCAGAGGATATTTGTTCATGTCTTTCCCCCGTTATACAATTTAATAACAGACGTCCCCTTTAAAAACATATCCTCAACTACTCCTGTATCGAGATAGCAACTAATAAGGTAGGCTTACCCTGAATAGGAATTATTATTTAGAGAGGAAGCATTCTCAATAGTGAAAAACAAAAAAGCGGGAAGTTTAGTATTTAAATCGTATAGGATTATATATAGGTGGATATTATATATATTGTACAATCCGGGGAACCTTTATGAGAAAACCATACCACGGGCAGTTGGGTAAATGGCTTGCGTTCTTTCTTGTTGTCTTTGCGTTTCTGGTTGGTCCGACGACCACAGCGCAGCAGACGAGCACCTCGCAAGTGGCTACCACCTCTGAAAAACAAGGGACGTCTCCTCAGCATGCTGGCCCGTCGGTGTACGACCTTCTGATTATCGCTCCTCAAAAATTCATTCGACCGTTACGACCACTAGTGGCCCATAAGGATCGTGTCGGGATACGGACACGCCTTGTGTCCCTCCCGGAAGTCTATGCGCAGATGTACTGGCATGGGCGTGACAAACCAGAAAAAATAAAATATTTCATCAAAACCGCAAAGGAAGCCTGGGGGATTACCTATGTCATGCTCGTGGGTGATTACGAACTGATGCCTGTCCGCGACGTATACAACGCGGACAACAACACGGAATGGGCTGAACCGCGCTTTGTCTCAGAGTTATACTACGCTGACCTGTATGATAATAACGGGAACTTTTCGAGCTGGGACACCGACGGGAACGGTATCTACGGGGAATGGTACGGGGATGTCGCGAAAGACCTCAATATCGACCTCTACCCAGATGTGTATGTCGGACGGCTCGCGTGCCGTACCGAGGCTGAGGTACGGACTATGGTTCAAAAGATCATTACGTATGAGACGACTGCCTATGGACAGGAATGGTTCCATCGGTTTGTGGTCGTCGCCGGTGACACTTATCCTGAGTCGTTGAACCCGAACTGGACCGGCTACGAAGGGGAAGTCAACACCCAGGACGCCATAGACAATATGTCAGGGTTCACCCCAATGAAGGTATGGACGTCTGACGGTTCGCTCACCGAACCAAAGGACGTCATTCAAGCAATCGACAAAGGATGCGGGTTTTTATACTTCTCAGGCCACGCGAACGCCTTTTCCTGGGGCACCCATCCGCCTAACGACCCGAACACCTGGATCCATGGACTGAATACCATTCAAATGGATCTTCTGAGAAATAGACAGATGCTACCTATTTGCGTGGTCGGCGGATGTCACAACAACGAGTTCGATGTCTCACCGAAGAATATCATCAGAGGAGTGAGAGAAGAAGGTCTTCAGTATTTCTCAAGAAACGGCAGCCTGCCTGACCTGTTCTACCGGTATACCTGGATCCGAGAATGCTGGGGATGGAAGCTCACCAGGATAAGCAGGGGCGGCTCCATAGCGACCATCGGGAACACTGGCCTTGGGATGTCAAAGGAGGATAAGCATTCCTTCAGCGGTGCTGGAGATTACCTTGAGCCTACCTTCTTCCATGAGTACGGTGTGAATGGAACAAGGATCCTTGGGAGGGTTTGGGGGAACGCCATCACTGATTACTTGAAGCAGTATCCGATCGATTGGATGACGCCTGCCGCGAAAGATTCTGCGATTGACGCGAAAACCGTCCAGCAATGGGCGCTCTTCGGAGACCCTAGCCTGATGATCGGTGGCTATGGCCCATCATAAAGGACCAATGCAACTTCAGAGTCAAAAAATAATGAAACAAAGGGGGATAGCTATGAAACAACCAAGAGCAATAAAAGTAATGGTCATCGGAATTGTCTGCGTCATCTGCGGTCTTCCCGTGGGACCGATGAGTAGTGCGAAGCCAAATGATGCCAACGTTTCTGTCCTACAGACGAACCCGATGCCTGCACATGGGCCGTTATTCACACTCTTAATCATCGCGCCGACACTCTTTCGCCATGCGTTACTACCGCTCGTACATCATAAGGACGCCGTGGGTATCCCAACGAGACTCGTGACCCTGGACGAGGTGTACCACCAGATGTACTGGTATGGGCGTGACGACGCTGAAAAGGTCAAGTACTTCATTAAAACAGCGGTCGAGGAATGGGGGATCAAATACGTGCTGCTCGTCGGAGGGCGAAGCAGCCAGGTACTACCAACATGGTACTGCCCTGTACGATATGTGCACATGAGCGATGATTGGGAACCCGAGTACCTCACCGACCTCTACTTCGCGGATATCTACGACACCCATGGGAATTTCTCAAGCTGGGATAGCGATAACGACGGTGTGTATGGGGAATGGTTCCCTGGTGAAACCGCGCAGGACACCAACATTGATCTCATCCCGGACGTCGCGGTAGGGCGTCTCCCCTGCCGGAGCCTCAAGGAGGTCAGGATCATGGTCCATAACATCATCACGTATGAGACAACAACCTTCCACAAGCCTTGGTTTCAAAGAATACTCGTCGCTGCAGGTGATACGTATCCAGCAAGCGAAAACCCTAACTGGACCGGTTCCGAAGGCGAGTATTATGGAGACCGTGCGATCGAAAACATGAGCGGATTTGCCCCGACGAGGCTGTACACCTCTGACGGGTCGTTCGCCGATAAGACCGACATCATCAGGGCGTTTCGGAATGGATTCGGGTTCGTGTACCTTGTTGGTCATGGAAGCCCGAAAAGCTGGGGAAACCACCCGCCAAACAGCACCGCGTTCATCAATGGACCAAACACCAATGAAATGTGGCAGTTACGCAACAAAGATCGGCTCCCGGTGTGCGTGGTGAGCGGGTGTCACAACAGTCAATTTGATGTCTGTCTGCGGCGCATCCTCAACGCGACTTCTCGGTGGAGGCTGGAGTTCGTACCGGAATGCTGGGGTGAACGGATCCTTCATACGATGAAGGGGGGCGCTATCGCGTCGCTTGGGTGTACATGCCTCGGTTACACCAAAGAGGACAAACAATCATTTCACGGCGGCATCAATGAGCTTGAGACAGCGTTTTTCCATGCGTACGGGCAGGAGAACGTCACCACACTTGGTGACACTTGGGCTGCTACAATCAGCTGGTACGCCCGTACCTACCCGGTGAACTGGAGTACACAGGGTGTGAGTGACTCCTGGATTGACGCAAAGGTGATTCAAGGCTGGGTGCTGCTCGGGGATCCGAGTCTTCATATTGGAGGCTATCCTTCCCAGTAACTTTTCCTTTTTCCTCCAGGAGCCAAGGGAATAGTTTTAAAAAGCCGTCATCCTTTCCCTGTGCCATGTCCCTACCGTTAGATGTCCTCGAGAAAGCAGTTAACCAGAAGTTACTCCTCTTGTTGAAAGACGGCCGGCACATCGAAGGCAAGCTTCTAGGGTACGATGAGTACATGAACCTGGTGCTCGATGAGGTCGAAGAAACCAAGGATGAAACCAAGCGCAGACTCGGGAGAATCATCCTGCGTGGCAGTAACGTTGTTAGTATTGCTTTCCTATAAGCGAAAATATTATATAGGGGATATGACTATTTGTTTAGTGGAAGGAATTGGGCTGGTAGTTGTTGTTTTGTTAGAGTGCATCCCATCCCCTCCTAGTGAGGCCAGCCGTCCTTCCCTTTTATTATCATCATCGACTTGCTTGTAAAAAGATTTTAGTACGCTGTTCCCTTTCTCCACCTGAGACCATGGCGAGACATGTCAAGGCTTTTCGAGGCACAACATTACGATGCATCAGCTGGAAACAGGAAGCGCTCCTGCGCATGTTGGAAAACACGCTTGAGAATGCGGAGATACCAGAGAAGCTCATCATTTATGGTGGTACCGGCATGGCAGCGCGGACTTGGGAGTGCTACGATGCGATCGTCGAATCCCTCAAACGACTAAAAAACGATGAGACACTGGTGATGCAGTCAGGAAAACCGGTCGCGGTGTTCCAGACCTGGTCCAGCGCGCCGCGTGTTGTCATGGCAAACTCGAATCTCGTGCCACACTGGAGCACCTGGGAGCACTTCCGGGAGTTGGAGCAGCTCGGTCTGACCATGTACGGCCAGATGACAGCTGGATCCTGGTGCTACATCGGGACCCAGGGGATTATCCAGGGGACTTATGAGACGTTTGCCGCATGTGCACGAACACATTTCCATAGCGATCTCAAAGGCAGGATTGTGCTTACGGGTGGACTGGGGGGCATGGGTGGCGCTCAGCCCCTCGCGGTGACCATGAACCATGGGGTGTGTCTTGCGGTCGAATGCGACGAGAAGCGGATTGACCGTCGTGTCAAGGCAGGGTTCTGCAATCAGAAAAGCAAGGACATTGACGAAGCGGTTGACCTGACAATGAAGGCAAAAAAGAGAGGGACCGCGCTTTCCATAGGGGTACTCGGGAACTGTGCTGATCTCATGCCAATGCTGGTCAAACAAGGGTTCAGGCCTGATGTGGTGACCGATCAGACGTCCGCGCATGATGCACTCAATGGCTATGTCCCTGCAGGGTACACTGGCGAATCACTCGCAGAAGCGCTCACGATGCGAACGAAGAACCCAAAGGAATATATCGAACTAGCCATGGAAAGCATGAAGAGACATTGTAGGGCCCTCATCGATTTTCAGGGCAAAGGAGCTGTGGTGTTCGATTATGGGAACAACCTCCGAGGACAGGCGCTCAAAGCGGGACTGAAGAACGCGTTTGCGTACCCCGGTTTTGTTCCTGCCTATATTCGTCCCATGTTCTGCGTGGGTCGCGGGCCGTTCCGCTGGGTTGCACTCACCGGGAATCCAGATGACATCCTCAAAACAGATAAAGCAGTCATCAAGATGTTTCCTAAAGATACGATTCTGATCAACTGGATAAAGCTAGCGGAAAAACATTTACCGTGGGAGGGACTCCCCGCCCGGGTCTGCTGGCTTGGGTACGGGGAGCGTGCACGGTTCGCGCTCGCGATCAATGCGATGGTGCGAGAAGCAAAGATAGGTCCAATAGCAATCACACGCGACCATCTGGATAGCGGCAGCGTCGCCTCACCATACCGGGAGACCGAAGGGATGAGAGATAAAAGCGATGCAATCGCGGACTGGCCGCTTCTCAACGCGCTGTTGAATTGCGCGGCGGGAGCAGACAGTGTTCAGATCCATAACGGTGGCGGTGTCGGCATCGGATTATCCACGCATGCCGGGATGATCGTGGTGTGCGATGGGACCATGGAGACCGATGAACGGATACAACGAGTGTTCACCACCGACCCAGGGATGGGTGTCGCCCGGCACGCTGACGCTGGATACAAAGAGGCGATTGATCTCGTACAGAAAACAGACCTTCACATCCCGATGATCCTAAAAAAACATCGGTAACACAAATCTTTCCACCAATTTATTCGAGAGAACCAACCACTTTTTCGACTTCATGGAGGATCTCACAGGATTTCACGAGCTCCTTCATCGTGGTATGATCTGTGTATAACGGTCTGTCTTCATCCAGGAACTTCACATGTTTTCTGATGACCTCTTTTGCCTTCGTGACACCGGTGCCGAATTTGTACTCCCGGAAATCCAGTGCTTGTGCCGCCGCCATAAGCTCGATACCAAGGATCCCGTACGCATTGTCAAGGATCTGGAAGTTCTTGATCGCGGTGTTCATGCCCATGGACACGAAATCCTCCTGGTCAGCCGCTGCCGGTATCGACTGGATCGACGCGGGTGCCGAAAGAATCCGCTGCTCCACGATCAGCATATCAGAAGTGTACTGGGAAAGCATGAGCCCGGAGAACATCCCTGCTCCTTTCGTCAGGAACGCAGGAAGCCCGGCGCTGAGTGCTGGGTTGTTGAGCCTGTTCATCCGCCGTTCAGACATGACGCAGACCATGGTGATCGCGGTCCCCGCCATATCCATAGGGAGGGACACCGGGGAACCCTGGAAGTTCGCACCGGTGAGCTGAAGGTTTTCTTTCGGGAAGAAGATCGGGTTATCACCTACTCCGTTTAATTCAGTTTCAACCTGTGATTGTGCGTACGCAAGCGCATCATGCGCGGCACCGATCACCTGCGGGGTGGATCGCATGGAGTATGCGTCCTGAACCTTGCATTTGATCTTCCCTTCAATCAAGTCACCGTCTTTGATTAACCGTTGGATCGCCTTTGCGCTTCGTACCGCGCCAGGGAACCCACGGGCCTCATGAATCTTAATCGTGTACGGTTTCATGTTCGCCTTTAGTGCCTCCAATGACATCGCGGCAGCGATCTCCGCCTGTTTCAACCAGTTGTTCGCATCGTACAAGAAGATTGCGCTCATGGCTGTGAGAAGGTTGGAGCCGTTGATGATCGCGAGGCCATCACGAGCATGGAGCCCCGGGATCGGTATCCCTACTTTTTTCATCGCCTCCCGAGCTTCGAGAAGCTTCCCCTGGTAGTACGCCTTTCCTTCCCCGAGCATAAGCAGCGCTATTTGCGCCATAGGCGCAAGATCGCCGCAGGCACCAACCGAGCCTTTTTGACACACGTACGGGGTCACCCCTTTATTCAGTAGATCCACAAGCGTCTGGGTAATCTCAGGGCGGCAGCCAGAGTTCCCATGAGCATGCACGTTCACCCGCGCAAGCATTGCGGCCCGCACATACTCAAGCGGTGCTGGGTCCCCGATCCCCGCCGCATGATTGTAGATAAGATATTTCTGGAAATCCTGGATTTGATCGTCATTCAGAACCACCTCGGAGAACTCCCCGATGCCGGTGTTGACGCCGTACATGATCTCGTGTGCCTTGATTTTTTTCTCAAGCATCGCACGACAGGCGATGATGCGTTTCAACGCATCCGGGTGGAGCCGTATGGGCTCATGGTCTCGAGCGACTTGAACGATGTTTTCGATGCTCAATCCAGTTCCAGTGATAGTTAATGTCATGAATGTTCCTCCTTTCAGGATTGGAAAGGTGGTACGGGTATTCACTATGTATATATTAAAATCTCCCGTTTCTCAGAAGAACGAACAAAAAAGGACTCTCAGGTAGATTTCACTAGAAGACGATCTGTTCTACGAGGATGATCACTGAAAAAAATAGAGGAAAAAAAGGGAGAGAATGTTACGCCAAGGACCCTTTCGTCCAGAGGTCCTCTCGGATCGGTCTTCCCACTTTCTTCTCCCATTCCTTGATAGGGACCGAGTGCTTCTCGCGGATCTTATCCCCGTATCCAAGCCCGTTATACGAACAGAACGGGATGATACCGTCCTCGGTGGTATAGTGAATGCAACAGCGCTCAAGCCTGTTCACATTCAGGTTGAACGTGTCCATGAACCACATCGACCCGACAAACAGGCTCTTGTAATGGAACCCGCGTAGCGAATCATAGCTACCGCCGACCGCGGCATCCATGAGTATCTTCTTCAGGTCGAAGTCCTTCGGCGCTTTCTCCTTGTTGACGAACTGATCGACATTCCGAAGGAAGGCGGTCGCGATTCTGACTTTCTTCAAGGGACCCTTCGTCTTGCTTTGCTCCTTGATGAACTCCATGAACCTCTCCACGTCAATGAACCGGGTGATTGGTAAGGGCTTGCCGTCCACAAGGAAGATGTAGGTCGCGCCACCGCACCCAGGGTGCGCGGTGAACTCCACCTGCTTCTCCCCTTTCAAGGTCTCGATGAGCTCCGAGATAGGGTACACGAACGGAACCGGGTAGAAATCATCCCGGGAAACCTGGCCGTTGAACTCCTTCTCGATCACTTCCATCATTTTCACATAATCAACGCGCTGCTTTTCCCGCTTCTCATCCTTGATCTTCGTGATACGGCCGCAGAACGACACCGGCTGGAAGTTCACCCCGCGGATGATGTCGATGTTATCCAACGCGAACTGGATAATCTTCCCGGTCTCCTGCAGATTCTTATCGCCGATGAGCACTGGGACCAGGACTATTTTCAGGTTGACCTTCCGAAGGTTCTCAATCGCTTGTTTTATCTGATCAATCCACGGGTTCGTCTCCTTTGTGACCCCGTCAAAACTCATGTACACTGTGTTGACTTTCTCCTCTTTCAGTTTTCGGCAATACTCCACGCTTTCCGCAAGTTTAATCCCGTTCGAATTCAACTGGATATGAGAAAAACCTGATTCTCGAACTAGACGCAGGATATCAAAAAGATCATCGCGGATCGTCGGCTCGCCGCCCGTGATCTGAATCGCCTTGGACCCCATGGGGCGCTCATTGCGTGCACGTTGTAGCATCTGCTTAATCTCCTCCAAGGAAGGCTCGTAGACGTACCCGGAGGCCCCAGCGTTCATGAAACAGTACCCGCATCGGAGGTTGCACCGGTTGGTCACCAACAGATTGGTCAGCACACTTTGCGAGCGATGCTCAGGATAGAGATCAGGGACATCGAATAGCGTGGTTTTCACATCAGGGGAAGGCCCACCGCGGTGTTCAAATTTCATCCATCGATTATAGAGGTTCACATCACCAAAATAGATATCCTTGAACGCCCCATGCTCGTTACACTGCTTCATGATCCAGACTTTCCCGTCATCCTCAATGATTTTCGCATCGATTTTATGGACTTTTCCCTCCTGGAAACATGCGGGGCATACTGAGAATGTTTTTTCGAGTTCTTTCATAACGGTCAACCTTCTCCAGAAACTAGAGGGTCTATATGTCTTTTTCTTTATAGCTTTAACTATTATACATGGATAGAAAATAAAGGAGGGATAAGGGATGGGATGTGGCAGGTCACAGGGAAAAAGGATGATGTCCGACCTGCCATATCGGTGTTCAAACGCAAGCTAGGGTCTTTCTCCTATAAAAGGGTATGCTGGTAAATTATCATTTTGTTATAATAGCATCACACGTTCGAAGAGGTAACCGTCAAGGAAAAAATCCTTTGGTTTTATAAGACCCTGGACCATATCTTCTGACGATCACGCATGGTTATTATCGCGCCCTCGATCCTCTCCGCGGATTTCACACGCCTGGGTGATGAGATCCAGGCAGTCGAAAAAGCAGGAGCCGAGTGGATCCATATCGACGTCATGGACGGGCATTTCGTCCCTAACATCACGATTGGCCCTGTCGTGGTGGCAAGCATTCGTAAAAAAACCACGCTGGTTCTTGATTGTCATCTCATGATCGAGCATCCGGAGCAGTACATCGATGCGTTTGCCAAGGCGGGAGCAGACCTCATCACTATCCACAGAGAGGCTGTTGCAGATCCCAAAATCCTGATCGACGACATCAGAAAACATGGGTGCAAGGCAGGGATCTCAATCAACCCGGAAACATCATTTGACACTATTCGATCGTTAGTACCCCTGGTCGACCTTGTTCTTATCATGTCGGTTCACCCTGGGTTCTCAGGCCAAAAGTTCATCCCTGAGGTCGTCCCAAAGATCAAGGAAGCTGCCGACACAATCCAAAAGGCTCAGAAGCAGATTTATGTACAGGTGGACGGCGGCATCACAGGAGAAAATGCTGGGTTAGTGAAAAAGAACGGCGCTGACGTGCTTGTCGCAGCAAGTTTTATTTTTAAAAGCACAAACTATAAGGCTGCAATCGACCAACTCAAGAAACCACTATAAGCCTGCCACAAGGTCCCGCAGTACCGCCTCTTTCTCTTTTGTCTTGACAACACCGCTTGCAAGAAGGACTCCGTCAGACCCTAGTTCAATGGCTTTGGCGACATCCTTGCCGTTCTTCACGCCAGCGCCACACAGTATTTTCACGTTCGTGTTGATTGCTTTCACAGCCTTCACGGTGTTGCTGACAATCCCAGGGTCGGCAGTGGTCACGGAGATGTCACCGCCGATGAGCTCAGGTGGCTCAACAGCTAGCATCATTGGTGAAAACGTCGCGACTGCTTTCGAGGTCGCCACATTATTGGTACAGACAAGGGAGTCCAGGCCCACCTCTCTCGCTCGGTTAATACAGTTATCAATATCAGCTAGGATCAGCCGATGCTCACTGTGGTTGATCAGGGTTCCTACCGCTCCTGCCGCCTTCACCGCATCAGGAAGCGTCCAGCCAGTGCTGCTCCCAGGCCGGATCGGGTCGATATGCTGCGCGTAGACCGGGATACGGACTGCCTTCGCGCAGAGACTGATATCCGTAGCCTGTACTGCAATCGCCATGCTCGCACCGGTTTCGCGAGAGATTTTCTCCATGAGCCTTGCGAGTTCGAGTGCGTTTGAGCCAGTCGCCTCAGTGTAGGTTTTTACGTTGACAACAATTGTCGGAAATTTCAGCATGCGTCCTCTCCTTAGGTGTTATACAGATAGTAATCCATAAGCCAGATAAATAGCTTTCATCAGCTGGTTCAAAAAAAAGACGTGGTTCCGGCGATGATTTATTTTGTGACCACGATCGTTAAGACATCCTGATCTCTAAGGACATGATCCAGCCCGACCTTCTGTCCTTCATGCTTTGCAGAAGGACCCCAGACGGTCGAGTACCGGAAGTTCCTGTGCATATCGCGATGGATATGCCTGCACGCATCAGCGACGGCCTGTCCCTCTCGAAGGATCATTGGTTGTCGATAATCAGGTTTCTTTCCCACTGGTTTTAGATAAATACGGATCAGTTTCAGATTTCTGAAGATCTGCTCCCGTAGCTCATCAAGGTTCGCATTATCCCGTGCAGAGATCGCAACGACACCCCATTGTTTGATGCGAAGCTTCGCGAGCACGCTTTTAAGCAGCTCCGGCGGTGCGAGATCCATCTTGTTGATGATGACGAGTGCTGGCACGTACACCCGGTTCTGCGAGAACGAATCGATGAGCTGATCCTCGGTGAGGTCCTCCCGGACTGTGATATCAGCGTTAATCACAAATTCAGATGCAATCGACTTAACAAAAGGTTTCGTGAGATGCGTTAACGGAACCGTCGTGTTCACCGTGATCCCACCGTACCCTTTCTTGGAGACGACCACATCTGGTCTCGTCTGATTCAATCGCAACCCAGCTAGATGCAACTCTTTCTCGATCAATTCGACTTGATGGACGTTGACCGCGTCCACCATGAGCAGAAGCAAATCAACGCTACGCACCGCGGAAATCACCTCGCGGCCCCGTCCTTTCCCCTTTGATGCACCGACGATAAGACCAGGCATGTCTAAAAGTTGGATCTCCGCCCCCTTGTACTTCATCATCCCGGGGATGGCCTCCAGCGTCGTGAAATCATACTCGCCGACCTTGCTGTCCGCAGCGGTCAATTGATTGAGCAGCGTGCTTTTGCCGATGCTTGGGAACCCGACGATGCCGACGGTCGCATCACCGGATTTCTTGATAGAGAACCCTTTCCCTTTCGCACCCGCGCTCTTGCGTCGGTCCGCCTCCTCGCGCAGGCGGGCCATCTTCGCCTTCAGTTTCCCGATATGATGCTCAGTCGCCTTATTTTTCTGAGTCTTGAAAATCTCATCCTCGATTGCTTTGATCTGCTGCTCGATTGAGAGATCCATAGGTCTTGTCCGTCTCTGAATACACAGGAACCTTATAAAAATAAACGTTTAAGGAAAAACCACCTATTTCTTGGTGATATGCGTCCCTGTTTTGCCCTGGAGCGCCTCCCAGCCTTGCTCGATGTTCGAGATGATCACTTGCTCGCCGCCGTACTCGAGGAACCGTAATGCCGCAAGAATCTTCGGCCCCATGCTTCCTTCAGGGAACTCACCGTTCACATAGTGTTCCCGTAGTTCTGCGAACGTCACATGGTCGAGGGGCTGCTGTGCAGGCGTGTTAAACTTGAGGTAAACCTTTTCCACATCGGTGAGAATCAAGAGCACCTGGGCATGGATTGCCTCTGCGAGGCGTTCGGCAGCAAGATCCTTATCAACGACCGCCTCAAGCCCGTCCAGACCCCAACCTTCTTTTTCGATCACCGGCATCCCACCACCGCCTGAAGCGATCACGATGATGCCGTCATCCAGCATCTTCCTGATGAGCTCCCCTTCGACGATGCGGATCGGGTCAGGGGACGGAACAACCATGCGCCACCCCCGAGGCAGATGCGTCATAGCCGCTCCCTGCTTCAGCATTTGGAGGGCTTCCTCCTCCTTATAATAAGGTCCGATCGGTTTTGACGGATGGGTCAGCGACGGGTCATTCGGGTCCACGATCACCTGGGTGATCAACGCGATCACGGATTTTGTTATCTGTTCTCGTTTCAACGCGTTCGAAAGGCATTGCTGTATCATGTAGCCAATCAACCCTTCGCTTTCCGCGACGCAGATACCAAGTGGCATCTCAGGGGTGATGTCCTTTGCCGCCTGATTCTGCAGAACGAGGGCGCCCACCTGCGGTCCGTTCCCGTGGGTGATCACAACATCCCAGTCAGCCTGTATCATTTGGACGATGGAGCGGCAGCTCTCACGGGTGTTGACGAATTGTTCATAAATGGTTCCTTTTTGCCCTTTTTTTATGAGGGCGTTCCCGCCGAGTGCAATCACCGCGCGTCTCTTCATAAGGGTCTCAGAAATAGATTCTCGGTATAAAAAAGCACCTGGTAGAAGGAGCTATATACACCAGATAACTTCTTTCATGAGAACATATGTATGAGGAAGAGCGGAATCGACTTGTCTCCAATCTCGTTTCTGAAGGATATATCAGAAGTGAACCGGTGCGACATGCGTTCTGCTCGATCCCCCGCGAGGCGTTTGTCCCTGAATATATGAAAAAGTACGCGTACGCGGACACTCCGCTCGATATCGGGGAGGGACAGACCATATCAGCACCCCATATGGTCGCGATCATGTGTGAGGCGTTAGATATACAGGCAGGACAAAAAATCCTCGAGATAGGGACTGGGTCAGGCTACCATGCTGCCATCGTAGCACAACTTGTCGGCAGCACCGGACATGTCTACAGCATTGAACGACATGCATCCCTAGCGAGACAAGCCGAAGAACACCTTAAAAACACGGGCGTTATGAACGTGACCGTTGAAATCGGGGACGGCTCGCAGGGGCTGGCGCTCTATCAGCCATACGATCGGATTTATGTGACTGCAGCATCACCACGAATCCCGCCCCCGTTGATCGAGCAGCTGCGGAATCCCGGGAAGCTCCTGGTCCCAGTTGGGGATATGTACTGTGAGTTGACGCTGCTTGAAAAAAAAGGTGGGAACACGAAGACGTATCAGCTCGGTGGATGCGTGTTTGTGCCGCTGGTCGGTAAATACGGGCATTAACCTAGAGTTTGTAGTGGATGTCCCGGAGGAATTTTTTTCGCCAGGCGAGTTCCTCAGCATTCTCAAGTCCTTTAGGGGTGAACCCGTCGATGACACCAAGGATACCACGACCGGTCTCCTTCCCAAGCTTCGCCTCAGCGACAACCACCTTCGTGGGGTTTGCGGTCGCACAAAAAATAGTACAGACCTCAGGGATGTTCTTGATGGCGTTGAGAACGTTGAGCGGGTAGCAGTCCTTCATGAAGATGAGAAACGTGTGCCCCGCGCCAATCGCAGCCGCGTTTTTCTCTGCAAGCGCCTTGAGATGCTCGTCATTGCCCTCGCTTCGTATCTTGCAGGCACCACTCGCCTCGCAGAACGCGACACCGAACTTACCATTGGGAACAGAGGTTGCCATGGTCTCATAGAGGTCCTCAACGGTTTTAATAAAATGGGTTTGCCCTAAAATGAAGTTCAGGTCCTCTGTTTTTTGTATCTCCACGATACATATGTGTACCTCTTCCATAGAAACACTCCCCCTGTCTTGACAAAGAGGAAATGCCGTCGCAGTATTTAAGGGTTGTAGAAAAAAAGAGAAGGAGCGGAGAGACATCAATTCCAGGATGTTACCCTAGCCTTTTCTCCCGAAGATCCTCTTGAGGATCGGCCATTTCCAGTTGATGTAGATGACCCAGTTGCGCATTGCTTGGTCAATCATATTCCCATGACGGTCGTATGCAAAGGCAGTGATGTTATAGAACCCGGTGTCTATCGGGAAGTAGACCATGCTGGTATCATTGGATAGGTTGTCATCGATAACGGTGTAGTGTTCATCCTGGTACACCAGATTCGTTACTCTATACTTCATGTAACTCACATTGTCGGTGACGTTGATCATGACCAGGAAGATATCGTTGCTGATAAACATCGTCCAGAGTGCTTGATCAAGGGCGTAACTGTACCCGTATCCGATATCGAATCCGAAGAATCGCAGGTAGACATATCCTTGGTGCAGGTTGTAGAACCTGAATTGCGGTTGAATCTTGACTTGATACACAGCTGACCATACGCTTTCCGCAGCGAACACATCCTTTGATCGTACCGTAATGTTGTAGGTCCCGTTCTGCGCGTACATATGGGTGCCTTGTGCTTGTTCGCCAAAGACGTAGGGGCCAGACCATTCGCTGAGGTTGCCGTCACCCCAGTTCCACTGGTAAAACACTTGGTCGGCTTCAGGGTCAAGCGCGATTGCGGAGAAATTTAAAAAAATCCCCTTTGATGCCGTTACAGGGCCTCCAAGCACTGTTGGTTGGAATGGTGACGAGTCAGGGGCAGTCGTGAACATCCAGACCGGGCTTGCCGTTGATTCTTGCTGCGCGTTATAGGAGACGATCTGCCAGAAATAGGTAGTATTCTGCTGAAGCTTCCCAGGGGTATAGATCGTGGTTGAGAGGTTTGTTTGTACGAGTGGTGGCTGGCTGTCGGTCCCAAAATACACATCATAGGTAACTGTTTGGTTATCACCGGTCCAATGAAGTTTGATAAAGATCGTCACCCCGCTTGATGCCAAAGAAGGGTACGGGTTGCTAGCTTCTGCGGGTGAGTCCGCCGAGGTCAACGGGACACCCACGGCAGAAAAGGTCGTAACGATCATGCTTATGATTATGATATATCTCATGAGTTTCTTACGCATAAGAAATCCTCCATGACTTTTAATCGCCGAGCATCTCCCGGCGACAGTATTTTTTTTTCGTTAATGGAAATAGGATTATTTTCTATTTAAACGCTGTGGAGTTAGTAAAGAGAAATACGATGAACGATGTAAGAGATGATGCCCTTGGAATGCAGAGTGCAACGTCTCACCTGGTGGTGAGCCGAAGCGCCAGAAGTAAAGGAGGGTAAACACGTAACGATCTATGAATATTCCATTGGCATCATAGGCATCCAGGATAATAGCGTAAAAACCGCTTTGAAGTGTGCTGTTGAAGGCGACGGAAAACCCGTCTGTTCCGTTATCATCCTGAAGCGAGAGGGACTCGTTATAGGTAGGACTAAAGACGGTAAAGATCACGGAATGCACCGCAGAAGATGCATGCGCTGTCAAAACAAGGTCTCTGTTCGTGAGGATGACCGCCAGGCCAAAATTCAGCAACAGTTGACTGTAGAAGTAGGAGTTATTGAACATGAAAAACCTGAAGTAAATGAACCCTATTTGATACGTCTCTAACCAGATCTGTGGTGCTATCGACACCGTGAGCGGCTCAGACCATGCACCTTCAAGCCCTGTTGAATCCTTTGCCTTGACGCGTACGTTATATGTCCCGTTGTTGACCCATGAATAATTCATTGTCATGGGCTCATTCGGATTAAACGGGCCGATCCAGTCGGTATGGTTGCCCTCGCCCCAGTCCCACCAATAGTAGATCTGATCGCCTTCAAAATCAGTCGTGACCGTGGAAAAGTTCAACTGGATATTCGACCCAGCATTCATGGGACCTACCGGTGTCGTTGGTGCGTCAGGGGGATAACTCTCTGTGAAGCAATACACCTGTTGATCATTGCTGCAGACGTACACCGAGCCGTTTGCGATTGCAGGGGATGAAACCCCGCCGCTTGTCGGATACGCCCAGAGTTGTGACCCTGTCAACGCATCAAAGCAGTAGAATTGGTCGGAGCTGACCAGGACCTTGCCGTCCGCGACCGCTGGTGATGAATTCACCGGGCCACCGGTTGGGAAGCCCCAGACGGGTGCACCCGTGAGGGCGTCAAGGCAATAGACGTAGGTGTTGTTGCAGCCGAAGTAGAGATGACCAGACCATACCGCCGGGGAGGAATGGATCTGATCCCCGATAGGCTGTACGAAGGACAGATTCCCGTTCGAGGCATCGAAACAGAGAAGCTCACCAGCGACAGTGCAGAGATACACGCGCCCGTCAGCGATGACAGGTGCAGTGGACAAGGGACTATAGGAGGATAAGGAGACGTTCCAGTTCATCGTCCCGGTGGATGCATTCAGGCTATACAGCTGCGCATTCACGACATCTCCTGCAAAGACGACATCGTTTGTGACCGCAGGGGATGTGAAGAACGAGGTGTTCCCGAGAGAGAAATTCCAACGCATGGACCCGTTGTTTCCATCGAAGCAGTAGACCTGTTCAGCCCCGATGTACACGTTGTCCTGTAATAAAGTCGGTGACCGTCCATTGGCGCCGAGCGTCTGATTCCACAGCTGCGTCCCGTTCAGGGCATCGAAGCAGTAGAGTTTATCAGCGCTTAGGTACACCTTGTCGTTTGCGATTCCAGCGTCAGAAGGCAGCGTGCTGTTAAGCTGGGGGCTCGTCCATACGGTCGCCCCTGTCTGAGCATCAAGGCAGTAGAGGACTCCATTGGAGGAACTGACGTAGACGTGGTTCGCGTACTCCAAAGGTGAGGATACCGCAGGGAACCCGACCGAGCGATTCCAGAGAACATTGCTATGAGATGGTGCCTTTGTCAGGGAGGTTCCGGTATGCGCGGGATCATGGCGTATCATCGGCCAATCAGATGTATCTCCTCGCGCTACGTGGGACGCGTGTGGGGTTCCTTGAATTTTGTTGACGCTTGGTTGTGCCCCGATCACGGGTAAGACTGAAGAAACCAGCAGGAAACTTACTATTAGGCAAACGAATTGTCTACTCATTTATAATCCCCCAAGTTAAATATACTATTATATTGTCCTTTAATAAATGTTTCTATAAGGATGTTTTCCCTGGAGAGACCCCACCTTTAAATTATACGCCACTATCGATAAAAATAAGGTAGTTTTCTCGTCATTTCATGGTGAGTAGCGTGGTTGTCCCCTGGGGGATTACTAGGACCCGTGCATCTTTTCCTTTTAAGGCAAAGGCCTGTTGGAGTGCCTCGGTCGGGTCTGTCGCGTACTTGAACTCAAAGAACCCCTCGACTTGCGCCTTTTCCATGGAGGAGACACATATCACAGCATGGCTCTCCACCGCCTGGCGATGGTAGTACGCCTTATGCGCCCCAATCACAAAGGATTTGCAGAGCGCGTCTTGGACAGCCCGTGCGGTCTTATGCGCTGCGAGCCAATCGATATACAGCTGACTGCCGTGACCCTCTTTGCATTCAGCGACAAGGATGATCACTCCGTCGTCCTTGACGATCTGACAGGCGTTGTACATCGCCTTCATCGCCTGATACAGGTTGATGTCATGCGGTGCGCCGTTCGCAGCGGTGACCACGATATCTGGTCTTTCATTCACCGTGCGTCTGTACATGCTGTCCACGATTTTCACGCCCGCGTCCATGACGAGTTCCGGGCTTCCTGCCCATGCTCCGACGATGCGCTCATGGGAATTCTGTACGACGTTAAGCGCGAAATCGCAACCAGCGAGATGCATCGCTTCGTTCATCTCATGATGGATCGGGTTGTCCCGCAGCACGCCCATGCGCGAGTTTTTCTCAAAGAGCAAACTGTGGTTCCGCTGTACTGTTGCTTTCGACGAGATTCCCGGTAAAATGCTCTTTCTGGTCCCTCCGTAGCCAGCGAAATAGTGGAACTCGATATCACCTAAAAGGATCTTGAAATCAGCCTCGACGAACTCCTGGAGAACCTCGATGTCGTTCCCCCGCTTGGTCTTGCCGACGCTCACATGCTGGCCGTTCACCGCATCGTTCGAAATGATCATGTAGTTCCGAGAAATTTTATCCCCGACAAGCTCCTTGATGGTTTCCGCGGAAGGAGGGGTGTGCGTGCCGGTCGCGACGATGATCGTGACATCCAGATCATTGACGCCAGCGTGTTGCAGCTCCTCAAGCACCGGTGGGAGCAAAAGCTTCGTCGGGCACGGCCTCGTGTAATCATCAATCACAATCGCGACCGTGTCACCACGACCCACCGCCGTGGAAAGCTGGTCCGCCCCCAGGGGATGACGCAACGCGTCTTTAATCATGAGCTCAGGCTGCTGGGGTGGGATGAACTCCTTCGGGACGACAACATCGATAAGATTCTTCTCTGGAACATCAAGAGGTAACGTACCTTTGCCGTAAGGTAATTGGATATGCATTGTTCTGTCTCAACTCATGATTTCGAGTAGGATTTTGTCCATCGCACCCGACGTGGGATGCGACGTAACTCCAGCATATTTTTCTGGCATTTGCTTTTACAAAAAAACAGGACCGTACCGTCTTTTTTGACGAATAACTTACCGGTACCTGGTTCGATATCTGACCCGCAGAATGAACAGATTCGTTTCTCAACCATGACTTTTCCCTCTCACCGTGGTCCACCGAGTTTCTTTGCCTCTCGCTGTGTCTCACTAAGCATCAGGATGTCGCCGAGCCGTACCGGACCCATGACGTTGCGGGTGATGATTTTTCCCTTGTCCCGCCCGTCAAGAACACGGACTTTCACCTGGGATGCTTCGCCAGCCATCCCGGTGCGCTCAATGACCTCAACGACCTCACACGGAGTGCCTTCGATAACCATAGTGTTAACCCTGCTTCTTCACGGCATCGATTTTTTTGACGAGGTTGTCAACGCCTTCCTTCTCACGGCCTGGGTTCACAATCGCGATAGCGCTTGTGGGAACCCCAAGACCAGCGGCGTTGCCAAGCTCTTCTTTGCTTGGAACGTAGGTGTACGGAATGTTCTTTTCTTCACAGAGAATCGGCATGTGAACAAGGATTTCCTCGGGCGTCACGTCCTCAGCCATGATGACGAGCTTCGCCTGGCCTCGTTCGACGTACTTGGTCGCCTCGTTGGCGCCTTTTCCTATTTTCCCACCATCTCGAGCCTTTTCGATCAATTCATAGGCTAAATCCTGCAGTTCTTTTGTTGCTTGAAATCTGACATACATCGGCATGTTCTTTTAGCCTCCTTTACGAGCTTTCATCGATTTCTATTCCTTAGGGAATGTAAGGGTGGGAATATCGCCCCCATATAAAAACCTTTATGTGGGTCGGGGTGTAAATAATCACTCATTATATGACCCCACCGGTAATTTTGTTTATTTGGTTTCTATTGTATCATCGGGTTTTTCTGTTCAACTGTGAGTGAATCTGATTTGATTGGGTCAGACTAATTAGTCAGGGAGATAAAAAAAAACTGCTCATCAAATAATTTTAGAATCTTTATTGGCAAATGGTCCGGCATTTACTATTGTTGTTCATGATGAAAGATTTATTTCTAATGGTATTATTACTACCTAATGGTTTCAAAAAAAAGTACAAATGATTTACTTGATAACCTATATGCGAAAGAAATTTCTAACGAAATTGGAATAGATATCAATGATATAAGATTAAAAAATTATGAAGTTAAGATTAATGATTGTAAAAATTGTTCTAGAAGATGGAGATTCGTAGATCGTGGTTTATCTGAAAAAAATATTGCTTTATATGTTTATTTTTTAGATAAGAATAATATTAAAAATTATTGTATCGGAAAAGGATTCTTTGAAGAATCTAATACATCAAAAGCGAGATATGCGATATGTTTTGAAACTAACACTATTGATGTTCTAGAAACAGTAATTAGAAAATCAGATATAATCAAAGCTATTTATTCTGGAAAGTTTTCAACAGAAATTGATGTAAATAAAATTCAACAGTATAGAGTATTGAAAAAAGATGATATAGAAAAAATATTTTTTTCTAAAGTAAGTTCTAACGTAAAAAGTCGCAGAAGAATGTGGAATGAAATTGATGAAGGTATAAGACGAATTATAGGAAGAAAACCAAATAATTGCAGGACAACCATTCTGCCAGATGCTACAATAAATAAAATAAAAAATTGTCGGATACTTTCTTTGCATGGACATCAACTACGGGATTTAATTCAAAATAATTATTATGCTTTGGATGCTAACGGAGAAAATATTAATGTTGATCTTATGATGATGGGGCATTATCATTTATTAATGATAATGATTCGATACAACACTATAATCCTTCTAACTGGGTGCTTTGTGGGTAATAGGATTGGATATCGAGAAGAGTTTATTTCTCATATCGGGGGTCCTTCTTTAACATTTGGAAAAAAAATAAATGGAATAGTCTTAAACCGAATGGAATAAAGAAGAATATCGTTTAATCTAATGGGAGAGCAATGTCTGGGGGGAAAGATATATTAGAAATGGGGTCTGGGTAAGTCTGGGAGGTAAGGATTTTCACCTTACTGAAAACAAGCCCAGACCCAAGAAAATATATATTGAAGTAGTAGATAAACGTTATTCAATAAACAATAGATAATTATTGATGTAAAGTTACTTTTGTGACTTGAAGAGTGCATTTAGTTATATGACTAAAATAAGGGGTTGAAATATTCCAAAGATCGGTAGAAAACGATTCAGATTCTCCTAAATATAAGTTAAAAACATAATCATTCGATTCAGAAATATAATTACCATTAGCGTCAAAGAAAGATACTCTAATATATACAGCATCGATAGGTTTGGTAGCTATATTTTTAACTGTCCCATTCACCTCATACATAATGTCATACATATCGTTCGTGTAATTATGAAAAAAGCCGTCAATTTGACCTCCTTTCCCACCCCATTGACCGTACCACTTTGTGATAACCGTGATATTAGATATTTCAACTAAGTTTGAATAGGAAGGATTTAAAGTTTGATTATTAGTATTACTATTAGATTGTTGATTACATCCACTCAACCCAACACAAACAAGCAGGGTAATGATTCCAAGGATTACAATTTGTTTTTTCATGCTTTTCCTTATCTGTTTTAACTAACTAATACACAGACAATCGAGATAGTCATAATCCAGAATTCTTGTGTTATAAAATACTTTCTTTAGGTCTAATACTACTTCATGTTTCCTTATCTTTTCTGCAAATCTCTTTAGGTCGTTTGCTTTGATAATCGAGATATCAATTCCCGTCTCCGCCTTAATTTCTGTTAGTTGTTTACCGAGATCGTCTTTATCCTTTATTTCCGGAGTTATGATTAGAAATGAAATGAAATTATTGGGGTCTGATTTCTTGTATTCATTTATATAATCTATGAATTGTCGTCTTTCACCAGTATTCATTTCGAAATATTTGTCTTTGGTTTTACAATCCCAAATAATATAGTCATTATCTTTGACTGCTTTACCATCTGCTTTAACACTAAACTTTCTGCCTTTGATAACTGGACTTTGTAAAGTAAAACCAAGTACTTTTTCAAAGAGATATTTTGTCGCTTCCTCAAATTTAGTTCCTATTTCTTCTCCTTTCTCAATAATTCCTTTATTGAATAATTCTGATTGGTTTCTCTCAGCTAGTTCATCGTAGAACTTATAGAAGAACTCTCGTTGATCCGTTATTTTCTTTGCAGGGATATATCTTTCATCATAGTGCTTTAAGATTCGTTTAATTTTTACTTTCTTCGAACCAGATGTCTGAATTCCAGTTTTATTTGCTATCCGATGTAGAGATTTTTTACTTAAGGACTCTAAGAAATCAGAAGGTCTCAATCTATTGGCTATGATCGTTGCATCGATTTTCTTACTATCTCCCCTGATTTCTATACCAACAGTCTTCAAGAATCGTAATTTATCCTTGTTGGTTATTACAGAATGGTCAAGTAGTTCTTCAAACTTGTAATCTTGTAGTTCTACTCCATAGATGTATTCTAATTTATCAGCAAGTTCTTCAGGGATTATGTAAAACTTCCCATCTTCTGCTTCAATATTAAACAATAATCCTTTCTTTTCTAAGTCTCGTAGATATCCCAAAATCTTATCATTGGATTGTTGGTCTATGTTATTTACTTCTTCGAATAGATTATTCTTAATTCTTATTAACCAATGTTGAAAGATATTAATGTTTAGCTTTTTTTGTAGTCTTTCTAAAACATTCATTTCATCTGGAGATATTTTTTTGTCTGTAAGAATAGTCTCCAGCACAATTTCATAGATTTCCTTTTCTTTCTGATTGAAATTCATATATTTTTCTTTACTTAAAAGATACTTCCGAAAAACTTTTACTTCATTGATGATAGCATCAATATTGTCATTAATCATATAATTTTCTTTAGTTAAGAATACATAAAGTAGCATTCTGTGAATATCATAATCCTCTTCATATTGTTGATATTCCTCTAAGATTCTCTTGTCATTTAAAAATAACTTTTTATTCTCGATTAATCCCTCTACGGAAACTTGTCCTCTAAAATCCTTCTGGATGTTGGCAGAACGTTTTATCGCCCTGTCACCTGCAAGTTTAGAAATAACCTCTTCGAAATTCATTTCCTTTGCCTCCGCCTTAAAGTTTTGTAACAATTACTTCTTTAAAAACCTATACATCGAAAACTTAACTCATGTTTTGTACTAATCTTAAAAATAAGCCACATAACTACATTTACAGAATCCTTGATTTTTATCATACATTTTCTTCGTGCAATCTTTATTGGGTATTGGCATTTTTTCTAATGCTTCATCAATTGTATAAATTTTATCTTGTAGCAATTGACATTGTTCGCATGACCCTGTGCCACATGTTAGAATCTGAACCTTATTGATACCTGCTTTTTTATACATCAAAAGTTCCATTTTGTTGGATAACTGAAGTTGTGTAAAACAATCTTTACCTTGTTCATTGAGGAATAAAGCCATTTCATAATATATCATTTTCAAGGTTTGTAAATTATTTCTGTTCTTTGCAATTAGTTGATGAAATAATGACCAAAATACATCTTGATTACTAGGTTCTTGCTTAAACTTTTCAGAAAGTTGTGCTTTAGCAATCTCGAAATCTTGCTTTACAATTCCATATTCACCTAATCTTTTCAACCAATCAATTTTTCCCATCGTTTATTTTCCCAAATCTTTTTCAACAGAAGTAAATTCTTCTTCTTCATCTTTGTTATCAGCTTTTTCTAACATTTCTATAAATTTCTGTGTTTTAATATCTTCATCTACAGGGTCTTTATTTCTTTTCAAAGGATTCTGTGAATCAATTAGCTTTCGTAATAAGAGATTTGTTTCTTTTGTATTATCCCGAATTTTTAAGATCGCTGAATATAATATAATCGCTAAAATAAGAAAAATAATTCCAACAATAAAAAAGAGCATTGATGTCCCGATATCAGCCATTTCCCTTTGTCTCCACCCTACGAATTCAAATCAATTAATTATTAATAATTGCTTCTTTTGTTAAAACCAATCAATTCATACTTTATTTATCTATTACGAAATATTTGTTTTCTTACCCCCAATTGCTCGATTATTGCCTTACTTTTTTCTTCAATATCTTTGACTTGTCTTTTCATTTCATCCAGTCGGATGCTATTGATTAGGATATTGTCACTTGAATTTTGAGCATTAGTATCAAGAAAACGATTTAGAAAATCGTAAAGAAAGTATAATTCAGAAATTTTATTTAAAAGAGTATAGTTTTTGTCCCAAAATTTTACAATATTCTCCCAAGCAACAGCCTTATTTTCTGTCTTAGCTCTGGTAATTGGTAAATTTTCTAAACTATTTAAATTTTTTAAACCACTTATTTGAGGTAAATTGAATTCAATTTCTTTTCTAATCATGAGGGTTAGATTACTTTTCAATTTTTTATTTTGTTTTTTCTCTTTTTTTTCAGTAGATTTTTCAGTCTTTCGATAAATATACAATGCAATGAAAAGCCCTATAAACGCTCCTATAAAAGGTACAGAAAAAGTCCATAAAAAGCCTATCCATTCATATTGTTCTGTAAATGTATTAATATGGAAATTCATAATTTCTGAAGTTTGTTCCCAACTTCCATTTTCAATTTTATATACAAATACAACCTTTAAAGTACGGTCTCCAGGTTGGGCATCTTTAGTTGTTACCAAAGTTAATTCAAAAGGACGAACAAATTTATTATCTTCATATAAAGGACCTGCTAATGGGTTTAAGTCACCTACTGTAGAATTGATTGAACCAACTATTTTTATTTTTTTTATGATATCTGTAGATATTTGTACATTCATCCCTTGATTTTGAAGACCGAATGTACCCGTATCGATGCCCATTATCTTTGATTTTCCAATATATACGTCACTATCAATATAAAATATAAGATAATCAGCGGAGATATTCCCAACACCTATAAAATAAATGTAGAATGTCAAATTATCATTTTGATTTATTTTTGTAGTATTGGAACAAATTGCAATACTGTATTGAGATTCTGCTGTAACGAAATTATATGCAAATAAACTTAAAATCAACAAAAGAAAAAAAAATTTCCTTGATAAATGCTCTACCATTTATTCCTCTTACAATTAATTAATAACATCTATTTCTTTAAAAATCTATACCTCAAACAAATGTTTTTATATGGTGTCTTTATAATAATTCCTGGGGAGTCAAATGGTAGATAATTCCCAGATGTAATCTTTTTTTACCCACCTTTCCTCCTCGACAAGACTTCCCTTTCTAATGAATGTTTTTCTATTCTCTTAATTTTTCATCTATTAAAGTTTGAGTTTTCTCAAGGAATTTTTTTGCTTTTCTCAAATAAATTGGAAAATCTTCAGGGTCAATATTTTCATCATAAAAATTACGATGTAAATTTTCTAAATATTCAAATAACTCATAATATTCTTCATCTCTTTTTTCTCTGCCCACATCTCTTATATATGATTTAAATTCTCTATGTTGCCAAATTCTAATACCTGATAGTGACGCTAGTGCTTTAATAGCTTGAGTTATTGCACCCCAAAGTAATTCTGATGCCTTTCTATATTCTCCTCTTCCAAAAAATTCTTCCATATTTTTATAATAATGATCTCTACACTCTTGGTATTTATGAAAATCAAGATTTGGTGAATCCGATGACATTTCCATGTTTATCAACTACAACTGTTCTGTAAATTGGCATATATGTTCCAACATCTAATCTTATATACCATCTCTCATTTGTCTCTTTAACACTGTCTAATCTTGTAAATGCATTACCTGATGCTTTAGAAAATTTAATTGCTTTTTCAACTGCCATTTCCAAATCCATGATTCTTGTATTAACTTTCTCTGATTTATCACTTTCTCTTTCAATAATAATTTTTATTTTCATTTTTAGAACCCTTTTCTAATTTTTTTACTAAATTTGTCAAAATGCGTGCCCGCACCACCAGTCAAATAGACTGGTGGCATGCTCGGCTAACAATTGTTAGCCTCGGCGGTCACGCTCCGAGTAGTGGGTTTTATCTCATCGCATCCATCTAGTTTAAGAT
>Ga0315282_10000351_pt1 | contig 93015 bp, 86 predicted proteins | sample YL17G07_20_MG_FD_203693 | JGI IMG/M metagenome (GOLD analysis project Ga0315282, IMG submission 203693) | Sediment microbial communities from Yellowstone Lake, YNP, Wyoming, USA - YL17G07_20 | ecosystem: Environmental > Aquatic > Freshwater > Lake > Sediment | place: USA: Wyoming | collected...
CCAGCATGTGCTCAGGCTGGTCGATCTTCAGGACCGAGCAGATGACATCGTTAAGAAATATTCAGGAGGCATGCGGAGACGACTTGAATTGGCTAGGGGCTTGCTTCACAATCCACGCGTAATGTTTCTCGATGAACCCACGCTCGGGCTTGATCCACAGACAAGAGAGCACATCTGGGAGTATGTTGAGAACCTAGTGAAGACGGAGAAGGTCACCGTCATAATAACCACGCATTACATGGACGAGGCGGATAGGTTATGCAACCGAGTCGCCATAATAGACCATGGTCGCATCGTGGCGCTTGACACACCATCAGCCCTGAAATCCAAGGTTGGCGGCGAAGTCATCAAGCTGCGAACTAGGTCTCCGAAGCTGGATGAGATAAAGCAGCTCGACTATGTGCTTTCGGTCAATCAATCAGGAAGCACCCTCCTTCTAACGGTAAAGGACGCCCCTGCACATCTGCAGGAGATTCTAAGGCTAGTTGGAGACGTTGTGTCGGTAGAAGTGCGATCACCCACACTGAACGACGTATTCCTCAACTATACTGGGCGGGAGATACGCGAGGAGTCTGGTGAGGGCGGAGTATTCGAGCGAATCGCTCATGCAAGAGGTGGCCGCTGATGGGTGAGCTTGAAGGGCTCTATGCGCTTTGGTATCGTGAGATGAAGGTCTTCACTCGTGAGAAATCCCGCATAGTGTCATCACTCGTCACCCCATTGCTCTGGATAGTTGTCTTTGGCGGAGGTTTGGGTTCCGCTGTCTCACTGGGGGGCATCAACTACCAAGTCTTCATCTTCCCTGGCATCTTGGCAATGACGATTCTCTTCTCATCGGTCTTCTTTGGGTTATACATTGTATGGGATAAGAAGATAGACTTCTTCAAAGAGGTCCTGGTCGCCCCACTTTCGCGAACAACAATCTTTGCTGGAAAGATGCTCGGGGGAAGCATCGACGCGCTCATCCAGGGAGGTGGGATGCTGCTGTTCGGTGTGCTGTTAGGTGTCAACTACACGGTCCTGAACTTGTTGCTCTCGTTGATCTTCATGTTCCTTCTGGCATCATCAATGGTAAGTCTTGGTCTAATCTTGGGCGCCAACATGAGCAGCGTCGAAGGATTTCAGCTGATCTCCAGCTTTCTGATATTTCCAATGTTCTTCTTCAGCGGCGCCCTCTTCCCCATCAAAGACCTGCCAACCTACCTGTTCATCTTCACACTAATCGACCCAGTCACGTACGCGGTTGACGGACTTCGAGGCACCCTACTGGGAACTTCAACAATGCCAATACCCGCAGACTTACTCCTACTAGCGGGCTTTACGGCAGTGATTATTGGAATCGGGACCTGGAGCTTCGCGCGTCTAAAGTAACGAAAGCCACGCGCGATGACATGTAGTCCTTGGCGCGGCCAACTGAAGCGACCAAATGGAGGAACGCTTTTTCAAACACCGCTTGATTAGTGATGTGTAACAACTGCCTTCAATTCTTCGATTGATGTCTCGTCTTCTATGGTTGAATAGTCGCCGAGCGGTTTGTTTCCGATTATCGCTCGGATTACTCGGCGCATTATCTTGCCGCTCCTAGTTTTGGGGAGTTTGCTTACGAAGTATATGTCGCTCAAGATGACTATTGGTCCCAAGGTCTTTCTGACCAGATCTCTCAGAGACTGTTTCAGTGCTTCGTCAGGTTTGGTTGCGCCCTTCAGCACAACGAAGGCGCAGGCGGTTTCACCTCTCAATGGATCCGGTCGACCGACCACCGCGGCTTCAGCGACAGCTGGATTCTGAAGCAGGGCACTTTCGATTTCTATTGTTCCTATTCTGTGCGCGGAGATCTTGATTACTTCGTCAACTCTGCCCAAGAACCATATGTAGCCATCCTCGTCTTTCATGGCCGCGTCACCGGTTGTGTAGACGCCGGGGATTCTTTTCCAGTAGTTCTCCACGTACCTGTCGTGATCTTTCCAGAGTGTCGGAGTCAATCCTGGGAATGGTCTCTTGACAACGAAAGTTCCTTCGACTCCCGTACCTACAGATTTTCCTTCGTCATCGACTATGTCGGCGTCTACTCCGGGAAGTGGGATGCTTGCGGAGCCGGGTTTTATTGGGAGCATTGTTATGCCACAAGGGTTACCGACCAGTGGTCCACTGGTCTCGGTCTGCCACATGTGATCGATAACTGGAACTCGATCATCGAACACCTTCTTCTGAAGCCATTCCCAGGCGGGTGGATTCAGCACTTCGCCTGCACACGCGACGAGCTTAACTGAGCGGAGGTCATGCCTCTTCGGGTACTCGTCCCCGTACTTCATCAATGCCCGAGCGCCGGTCGGGGATATCCAGAGCTTGGATACCCGATTCCTTTCAACCACTTCCCACCATACATCAGGGGTCGGATGGTCAGGTAGGCCTTCGTACATTATCGTTGGGCAACCAAAAAGCAAAGGCCCATAAACCACGTAACTGTGGCCAACGATCCACCCAATGTCTGATGTGGACCACCAGACATCGCTCTCATGCATATCATAGACCCACTTGCCCATGGCATAGATATAGACTTGGTAGCTCCCATGCGGTTGCACGGTTCCCTTTGGTTTTGCCATAGTTCCCGATGTGTACAGAATGAAAGCTGGCTCTTCAGCGCGCATCTCTTCGACTGGAGCGTTAACGCCTTCACCTTTCGCTAGAGCATCGCTCCAGGCAATGTCTCTGCCCGCTGTCATTTGCGGAGGTTTTTCACTTCGCTGCAGAACCACCACGTTTTCCACTTTGTGTCCACCGACTTTGAGAGACGCATCTACCACCTCCTTGAGATTGATCGCGTGCCCACGCCTGTAACCAACATCTGCGGTCACAACGATTTTCGATTCTGCGTCCTGCAGTCTGTCAGCTAAAGCGCCATACCCGAAACCTCCGAAAACGACTGAGTGAATCGCTCCAATCCTCGCACTGGCCAGCATCGCCACTGCGGCCTCGGGCACCATGGGCATGTAGATTGTAACTCGATCTCCTCGTTTCACTCCCAGAACCTTCAAGGCTGAGGCGAAGTGTTCCACATCGTGCAGAAGTTGGTTGTATGTTAGGACACGAGTGGGGAATCCTTCGCCATTTTCCCATATTACTGCGGCGTGGTTGCCTCTTCCCTTTCGAATGTTCCTTTCTAGGCAGTTGAAAGCTATGTTGGTCACTCCACCCTTGAACCAAGTGAAGTCCGGATAATTCCATTCGAAGACAGTGTCCCAGCGCTTGAACCAGTGAAGTTCTTCAGCAACCTCCCCCCAGAAATCCGTTGGATTTTCAAGAGCTCGCTTCAGAATCCACTTCAATTGTGGTGGATATTCAATTCTGGAAGTCTTGGCTTCGATCAGATCTAGCACCTTTCAAAGTAACCTGTAATTCACTCTGCCAATGATTCGCAGGCTTATCGCGTGGAAAGGCGCGTAGGATATTTGGATACTGGCAAGGTTTCAGAGATGATATGGAGATAGCGTGTGGCAGCTAATCTTCAAACGAGTCTTCACGGATTCGTTTGTCGCGACTTGTGATCTTCGTAAAGCTTCGCTTGATAGTAGGATTGGTGATTGTAGAGCGCTGCAACTGGATTGTGGCCTAGAACCCTGTCCTTAGCGACTAAGGTGGTTACAGGAGCCTTGGAGATCTTCGTGAAAAGCGCATCGTGCCCCACGCATAAGCCTACGAGTATATTCAATTGGGATCCTGCCGAGTCTAGGAGCATTGCCTGCGCGACAGGGTTGCACATGGCTTCGAATTGCCCGGGACGGATCTTTTGATTATCCTTCAACCCCAACTTCTCCTTCGGAACCGCGCCTGTTTTGCAGATGGCCGAAGCGACTATGAAACCATTCTCCTTGAGAATACTCTCCAGAACGGCTCCCTCTCTTCGAAGTCCGACACAGCACGCAATCCCGAGTTTCTTGAACCCCATTAGTCGCGCGAATTCGATCGTATCCTCAATCCTAGTCCACTTCATGTATCCGGTTGCTTCCACGATGGCTGCTGCCCGAGCCATCTCGCGCAACTCTCTCGTCTCCTCGTAAAGCTTGGTGGCTTTCAGGAGAATACCCTCCGAACTGTTCATGGGGCATCCATCGAAGCGTTCGTTCTGCCTTCCATTCCTGCAGAGGTTGACGCCGCAGGCCGCACAGTCAAGTTTTTGAGCCATAAGCTACCGCGGTTTGCACGTTGACTAAAACGTTCTCATTGTAGAGTGTAGAGAATAAGGAGGAAGGGCGCTGCACTTCTCTTAGGCTGGCCTAAAATGCGTCTTTCAACCAGCGGTTCTTTGCTTCACGCGCAAATTTCATGTTCAACTCGTCAAGGAAACGCTTCAGTTTTCCACCCCTCGGAAGGCTCACGGGCAATTCTTGAAGGGTTTTCTCGAGAAATTCGTCCCTTGGTAGACCATTCATTTCTCTCCGTAGCACGAGCAGCTCCCGCAACGCTCTGCTGAGCCTGAGAGCACCGTATTGCGGAGGCTCTTCAATGCATCCCCTTGCACCCGTTGCTAGGTAAGCTGCGAGCTCAAAGATACGCGTGTTTAGCGCTTCGTCATTCGATTTTGACTTTCTCATAGCCATTTCCTTACTCCATATTGTTCCTTGAAGACCATGTCCTTCAAGCGCCTCTTAAGAGGGGTTGCCACTTTACCCTTGGGATAGCCAACAGAAACGAGAAGCTTCAGATCAACAGAATCCGGTATTCCCAATATTACGTTCAGAGCCATCAAATTGAATGAAAGGTGGACACAGGCTCCGAGCCCTAACGCTTCAGCCATGATCAATATGTTCTCCGCGGCCATCGCTGCATTCATATTGTAGCAAAGCGCCGACCGGGGCCCGAGCGGATACCTCAGATCAGGCTTTTCGGAGCATACTGCAATTATCAAGCTTGGATTTCCCGCCAGTCCCTGCGCGAACATCTTCACCAACCGAATCAATTGTGGGTTCTCAACCACTACAAATGACCAGGGCTGAAGGTTGCTTCCTGAGGGAGCCCACCGCGCCGCCTCCACCAGTTGGACCACAAGATTATTCGGAACACGACGATCACTAAACGATCGAACACTCCTTCTTGACAAAATAGTCTGGAAAACTATCTTACCTGAAGAGCGGCGTTTCTCCTCTGCAACGCTTAGGGTGCTCATCGACCAAATCCTCAACAAGTCATGAGAATGTTTCGATTCTGTTCTCTTAGTCGTTTGCAATAGAAAGTACGTAGTTTAATGACTCAAGGACAAAGCAGGAGATGTGAGCACAATATACGAGCGGGATCTGATGTGCTCACACGACGGTCAACAATCACGACTTGATCGGGATTTTGTTCCTGGATTCAGTATGCCATTCGGGTCGAATAGACTCTTAATGCTCTTCATCAATTCGAGCTCTTTCTCGGTCAGGTAAATTGGAAGCTTTCCGGCTCTGATCTTTCCTATGCCGTGTTCTCCCGTTATTACGCCTCCAGCTTTCGTCGCGATTTCATAGATGCTATCTCTCACAGTATCTGCAATTCCCAAGCCCTGTCCCTGTTCTTTCATTATGTGGACGTGTAGATTCCCATCAGCCGCGTGTCCGTAGACTGGGAGGTGGGTTCCGTGTTTCTTGGCGATGTCATCTATCGCTTCTATGACTCTCTCCAATTCGGCTGGGGGTACCGTTATGTCGAGAAGGTCGATCGTCTCGGACTTCAAGGCAGAATAGATGCCGCTTCTTATTTTCAGTATATTATCTTGATCGCTCTTTGATTCAGCGCCGAACGCTTCGTACGTTGTGTCCTGGCGACATATTTCGGCTATTTTCAGGCTTTCTGAGAGAGCTTGATCTCTGTTGGGTTCAGCTACTATTACGATGAGGTAACATTTCCCCGTCGTGACTGGCCAATGTGCAGCCAGATGTTTTGCGGTTCTCTCCACTAGGTCTCTTTCAACGTATTCCACGGCAAGCGGTGTGCCCGCATCGTGTAGGATCTTCGGGACGCTTGAGAATGCGGCGCGTCTGTTGTCGTACGGCAGGATTAGAGTCATTGCCGCTCCCGATTTGGGGTATAGTCGGAGCGTCGCTTGGGTTATGATGGCGAGAGTTCCCTCGCTTCCTATTATTAGCTGCATGAGATCGTAGCCCACATTGTTCTTGTGGACCCTTGCGCCAAGACCCAAGACTTCACCTGTGGCAAGCACCACTTGGATTGCCCTGACTTGGTTCCTCATGACCCCGTGTCTTACTGCCCTTGATCCTCCCGCGTTTGTGGCCACCAGTCCTCCCACCTGAGCGCTCTCATCGCCAGGATGAGGCGGAAAGGATAAACCAACTTCATCCACAGCCTTAGCGAGCTCGCCGAGGGTGACACCGGCCTCTGCGATTGCCATGAGATTGTCCTTGTCGATCTCGATTCTCTTCAGTCTCTCCAAAGATAGGATTATTCCATTCTGCGTTGGGACAGCTCCACCGACGAGGCCGGTCCCCCCGCCTCTCGGATAAACTGGCACTCTCTGTTTGTTCGCGATTCGAAGCAAAGCGGAGACCTGCTGCGCATCTGCTGGCCGCACCAGAACCAAATCATCTGCAGACCTAGGTCTCAGGGATGGAGGGGTTTCATCGGCCAAGTAGTTCAGCATCTGATCCCTGTTTGTTGTTACGTGCTCTTTGCCTACGACGCGCTCCAATTCCTCTATTACGAACCTATCCATGCTCCCACTCCACTAGCAAAGCTATCCAGCCTTCAGAATTGTCGCTGGGCCTTCTGGGACGACTAACACTCGCTGACCCCTACCGAGTCCTGCGGCATCCAGCGCTTGCTCAACAGTTGCCGCATAATGCATGTGCATCGACTCAATATCTGATTGCAGCTCGCTTCTAGTAACGAACCACACCGGGTTTTGTCGGAGAATTCGGCAGAGCACTTGAACCTCCCACTGATCACGTGCAGTAGCCTCTGAGGTTTTGAGTTTCTCGTACAATTCGGTGGGCGAGGCTCCCAACAGTATTTTCTGAAATTCTTCATGAGCGACTCCATCGGCGCATTCGCCCATCATTATTATCTTCGCATTTGGTGGAAGGATCTCCTCGGGAACGGCGATGCCCTTTACGCATTGGTAGATGTTTCTGTCGAGCGGATATCCGCCGTTCGTAGTGATCACTATGTCGGGCTTATTTTTGACGAGTATTTTTGAGTGCGCAATCACCATCTGGGCCGCTGCGTTGAAAGAATTTATCGAGTCCCCCGCTGTGGCGTGGATTATTCTCTTTTGAGCGTCGAGAATGAGATTAAGTGCAAACGTGCGTTTGAGGAAACGCAGGGCCTCATTGGCGTCCGCTCTGATGGGGTTCTCGATGATGCCGTATCTAGATCTTGGGTCGTCTATTTTTCGCCAACTATGATTTCGAAGGATCGTTTCAGTACCAGCTGCCCCCGGCAGGATCACCTTACTTCCGCCGGTGAATCCTGCGAAGAAATGGGGTTCCACACCGCTCTCTAATATCACAAGGTCGTTCTCGAGAACATTCTTATTCAGGAAGAGAGGCGTGCCGGACGAGAGATTTCCCAGGAATCTCAGCTGGTTATGTTCGTCGCTATCGTGCACGGTGACTTCTAGGTTCTCAAGGAGTTCACCGCCAAACCTTTCCCTGACATCGCTTGCCGACTCACCTTTGTGAAGACCGGTCGCGACCAAAACCTTCACCCGTTCTCTATCCAAGCCACCGGCTACTAGTTCCTCTAGAATCAGTGGTAGCGTAATGTGACTTGGCACGCCTCTCGTCTTATCGCATGTGACTATTACGGCGGAACGGCTGTGACGGGCGAGGTCAATCAACCTGGGGAGGCCGTATGGTCTTTCGAGAGCGGCTTTAACCAAATTCTGCTCTGAATCTGTCCACTGCCATTCCTTGGTCCTGACACAACTAGCGTTAACCCAATTGGGGATGAAACCGGATTGTGCCGATCGGCCATAGGGCAATGAAACTTGCATGCGCACGGTCCACCAATATCGCACGCATATGCGCTAGTCATGTGTTTGGGTTTTGTGGATTAAGATTAGACATGTTTGCCACTGTGCTTCTGCACTTGACGCCGGAAAGGGCATGTTGAAGAACACTACGAAAGAGTTTGAGCGAGTCACTCTATAATAGTCTCCTAGAGAACGCGCACAGATGTGGCTTTGAAATTTAGATGGATCTCCGACCCTAAATTCAGTTCCAGATCGTGGAATGATTTTTTGGTGATAATGACCGAGAATTCCTTTCCAGCATTTATCTTCAATTGGACTCGTTCGGCTAGGTCTATGATTCCGGTCACTTTGCCTTTCAGAGTGTTCCTTGCGCTGCTTCTGATTGGGCTAGTTGAGACGATGATGTCTTCGGGTTTGATGAATACTGTAACCTTTCCTTTTTTTCGAGTTGCGGCTTCGATGCGTATATTGTCTCCTATATCAACTGAGGCGAGTCCATATTCGAGTAAATCAGCCTCGCCAGAATAGGCATTTACACTTGCGCCGAAACTCGCCAAGAGTTCTGAAGACTTTTCTAACACTTCGGCAGCGTTGCCGACTTCGGCCAGTACTCCTTCACGGAGAACAGCGACTTTCGATGCTATCTGCTCTGCTTGGGCTATGTTATGGGTTGCCAGCACAATGGTAACTTTCTCATGATGGTTGATCTTGGTTATGGTGCTCTCGATTATGCTCACGTTTCTAGGGTCGAGGTTGGCAGTTGGCTCATCAAGAAGTAGCAGTCTGGGTCGAAAGACCATTGCCTGTGCCAACGTAACTCTTTGCGCTTCACCACCCGAGAGAGTCAAGGCGTGCCTCCTTTCGAAGCCCTCTAAGCCAACGAGCTCCAGGGCCTCGCTCACCCGTTGGTCTAATTGGTCCTTGACTCCTCTGACTCGAAGAGGATAGGCAACATTGTCGTACACGGACGTGTTGAATAAGATACTTCGTTGGAATACCATTCCGATCTGTCTACGTAATCCTAGCCTGTCCTTGTCGATGGATGTCGTATCGATGTTGTTGAATAAAATGCGGCCGCTGCTAGGTTCCTCGAGAAGGTCGAGTAGGCGTAGGAGAGTTGTCTTCCCCGCGCCGCTTGGACCCACGATGGCGAGTAAGTCTCCCTGCTCGATTCTTAGACTGACGTTGCTCAGGGCGACTGTCGTATCATAGGTCTTGGTCAGGTCCTCGATCTCGATTGGGGCCATTTCACCTTCTCAACCCGCTCCACTGCATCCGCGTCAATACCCAGTTAATTACGAACGCTATCAGAAGGAGGATTATCCCGAGAGCTATTGCGACGGAGAATTCACCAAGCTCAGTCTCAAAGACAATTGCAGTAGTTAGTACTCTCGTGGCCCATCGGATGTTGCCTCCAACAATCATGACGGCACCTACTTCCGAGATTGCGGCGCCAAATGCGAGTATGATCGACGTTACAATCCCTGTCTTTGCTTCTCTCAAGATCGTCAGTGTGAGCTGCAGTCTCGTAGCTCCAAGGGATAGGGCCTTGTCACGTATGGCTTTGTCCACTGATCCTACCGCGGAGACGGTTACTCCAAGAACAATTGGAGCTGCAATGATAAGCTGGGCTATTATCATGGCGGTTGGTGTGTAGAGCAGTTGCAGAGGTCCTAGTGGTCCGGATGCTGACAGTAGGAGATAGACGAACAAGCCGGCAACTACGGGTGGGAGTCCCATCAGTGTGTTCACGAGGCTCATGAGGGAACGTTTTCCAAAGAAATCTCTAAGCGCTACTCCAGCTCCTAGAGGTATGCCGACTACTGTGGCCAGAATCACAGCTATGCCTGACACCCTTAATGTCAGGAGCATGATGCTGTATACTTCAGGGTCGAGGGTAACTAGCAACCAGAAGGCTCTGATTAGACCTTCGAGTATGGGGTCAAACTGTGCTGTCACCAGCGATCAATCCCAGTTGAGACGTGGGCGGGGCGACGGTTATTTCCGCTCGTAGGACTACTGACGGATTGAATGTTAACGTGGAAGGATTCACGGAAGTGTACCAAGCGATCTCCTGCTCTTGGTTGGGAAATCCAAGCCTATGTGCCATATCATAATTCTTGGCCATTGGGAAAAATAGTGTTTCGCCTCCCTTCTGGTATGACTCTATTACTTTCTGGCCGTCGTCTGAGACCAAGTATTTTGCGAAGGTAACTGCCATTCTGTAGTTTCGTTGTGGAAACTTGTCATGGTTGACTGGGATGACGGCGTAGGGATTGAGGAGTATCTTGTCGCCTTGGGTTATAACTTGCAGGTTACTTAATTGGTCTTTGAAAGCTAACCAGGTTGCTCTATCTGTCAGAGTGTAGGCTTTCTTTTCATTGGTCATGCGTAGTACGGTGCCCATGCCCGCGCCAGCTTCGAGGTACCAAGTGTAGGTCCTGTTTGATGGTTTAATTCCTATTGCTGACCAGATGTTTAGCTCCTGAACATTGGTTCCGGACTTGTCGGCTCGGGAAATGAAGAATGTATTTCCTTTCGCACCTGCTTGGAAGATCTTCTGGAAGGCATAGGTGGCATTTGTTGTGCTCACAATACCAGCTGGATCTTCCTTCGGACCGATTATGATGAAGTCGTTATACATGACACCGACCCTATGGAGTCCGTACCCCTCATTCACAAATGGAATTTCCAAGCTCTGTGCGTGAACCAGTACTACGTCAGCGTCTCCCCTTTTCGCTATCTCAATCGATTCACCAGTTCCCTTCGAAAGAACGTTCACTTGAACATTGTATTTGTTCTGGAAGATCGGTAGCAGGTAGTCCAGCAGTCCAGAATCGTAGGTACTTGTGGTTGTCGATAAGACGAGGACTTCTTTTCGCGGGGAGGGCTGGGCGAAGTACCAGTACGCCAGAAAACTACCCGCAATGACAAGACATAAGATTATGATGCCTAGAATGATCCTCGAATTCCTCAACTCAAATCAGCGAGCTGCTCTGATCGATATGTACACATAAATATAACGCGCCGAGACCAGATGTGAGATTTGTTGGCCAAGAGAACAAAGACGGTTGCTCCCACCTTCAAGGTCTGGCTGACGAAAGGTGGTCTGTACGTTGTAGGTGAGGGAGGAGCGGATCTTCTGAAGGCGATCAAGAAATACGGCTCTATCGCCGAAGCTGCAGAACGTACTGGCGTATCCTACAAATATGCTTGGGACCAGCTTGGAGAGATGGAGCGAGCGTTAGGAGAACCAATTCTTCGCAAAACGAGAGGGGGAAGAACAGGAGGAGGAACAGAGTTAACCCAAGCGGCAATTACATTGCTGAGAAACTACCAAAGAGTTCAAACATGTATTGGAAGGATTTTGGATGATCCCGAATCATGGGAGGCGATAGGTTTGAAGATAAGTGCGAGAAACCGATTCAAAGGAGTTGTTGAAGATGTTAAGAAAGGCACTGTAACCTCATCGGTGAAAATCAAGATCCAAGTGCCGGTTACGGTAACTGCTCTGATTAGTAAGGAAGCTGTCGAGGATCTGGATCTGCGGACCGGAGACAAAGTTGAGGCAGTGATAAAAGCAACAGAGGTCATGGTCGCGAAAGATTAGAGCGTTACTTGCTCTTTGCTCGTTCAATTGCTCGAATTGCGTTTTCGCTGAATATTTCTACTTGCCTTTTCTTTGCTTGCTTCAGTTTGGAAAGATCTTTGCCCCAGACTCACTTGTGGTACTGAGTCCAGGTGCCTTTTGGTTGAGGGTTTCAGAGAACGCTGTTGACTTTAGCAACTCGATGAATTCTCTGACCGATCGCTTGTCAGTGTGCGACTTCGGCAAAAGGAAGTCATACTTCTCGTCATCTGTTTTAATGAAGTCGAGACCAGCAGCGACGGCTACGGTTCTGATCCCAAAGCCGACATCAGCGCGGTCATTCTTGATTGCCGTGGCGACCGCTGAGTGCGATTTCGCCTCGTAATTGTAGCCCTCTATATTCTTTGAGAGAGTTTCAAGATCTAGACCCAGAGCCTTTGCAAGTTCTGCCAAGTATCTGTCGATTAGAAATCTAGTTCCAGAACCCTTGTTTCGGTTTATGAAACGAATCCCTTTGTGGATCAGATCGTTCGGGGTTTTGATATTTCTCGGGTTGCCATGCTTGACTATGAGACCTTGCTCACGATTGTAACCTCTAACGAGGATAGCAGAGTCCTCCAAACCGAAGGTTGCAATGAAGGGTGTGTTGTATTCCCCGGTCATTGTGTCTTGGAGGTGTACCCCAGCTACATCGGTTTCTCCGCGTCTTACTGCGCGAAATCCGCCTATTGACCCAACGTTTATTGTTCTTCCCAGGAAGCTGGTGTCTTTCTCTCTGAGCATCGTGAAGGCAATATCGAGTCCTACGCAGTGACTTCCTATAGCGACTAGTGACGGCGGAGACAATTCCCTTCCGAAGAGCTCGATCTCCAATCTCTCACCTTCATCCACAAACTCTTGATTCTCTGGTAAATCGGCGAATCCGTCTGCCAAGGAAAACGAGCTTACTGCGCCCGAACCACTCTGCATTGGATACGCTGACAGCTGACCGTTTGACTGCGTTATCAGCTGGACCGGCAAAAGCTCTCGTCGGCCGCGAGCTTTGAAGAACTTAAATGGCGAAAAAGCTTGAACTCTGACGGGGCTAACCTCTATGGTATTTGCCAGCCGCCTGATCACAGGAGCCACGAGCAGATGGAAGATCATGAGAGCCGAAGTCGGGTACCCGGGTAACCCGAAGATAGGTTTGTTGTGTACCAGCCCCACGAGTGCTGGTTTTCCAGGTTTCAGAGTTAGCCCATGAACTAGGATACCTGGATTTCCGAGTTCCTCAACAGCCCTGTAGAGCAAATCGCCTGGTCCCGAGGATGTGCTGCCGGATGAGATTACAATGTCGGCGTTCTCAAGGGCAAGTTGCAGTTGATTCTTGATGATGGAATAGTCGTCAGGAAGAACGCCCAAGAATTTTGGTTCGCCTCCCGATTCGGTCACAGCCGCAGTTAGTGCCGGGCCATTAATGTCATACAGCTTGGCGAAGGTGAGTTGCTCGCCCGGTTTGATGAGTTCGTTTCCACTTGAGAAGATTGTTACTCTCGGTTTTCGATAAACGGGTATGAGAGAGATGCCCGCCGCTGCTAGAAGCCCTATCTCTCGCGGAGTAACAGTTTGAAATCTTCGGAGCAGTAATTCTCCGCACATGACATCGCTTCCGGCTCCCGTCACGTTCTCGCCCGGCGAAACCGGTTTGAAGATCAGAACCTCATTGCCTGTTCTCTTGGTAAATTCCACCATTGCGACGGCATTCGCGCCCTTAGGCATTGGCGCACCTGTCGCGATCTCAATGGCTTCACCGATTGAGAGAGTGTGTGTTGATGCATCGCCTGCCTCGACCTGAGCAATCATGTTCAAGCGCACCGGATGCTGCTCATCTGCGTGGAATATGTCTTCAGCTATGACGGCGAATCCGTCCATGGCCGCGCGATCGAAGCCGGGCACGTTGAGCCCTGAGAATATGTCCTCGGCTAGGATCCTTCCAAGGGCATTTTCAAGTGAGACTTTCTCGATGGAAGCCGCTTCTATATGCCACGCTGCCCAGAGAGTTGAGAGGGCATTCTCAAGACTCTCAAGATGCCGGAAAACTTTCCTTTCACCTGACGTTCTGCCCACACTCCAAGGGGCGGAAAAGTTCGACGTCAACTTCATGTCCTTCCTCGTAGCCCTCCACGTGTTCTGGGACAATGATGAAACCATTGGCTTGGACTAGGCTACTGAGAATTCCTGCACCTGATGTCCTCACAGGTTGTACAACGTAGCCTTCGTCAGTCTCGGACACCAAGACACGCACATAGGTCCGAGATCCAAGAATCCCGACCACACGCCGACTTAGCCTTGCTCTCACTCTTGGACGGGGAAGCAAGTTTGTTTCGAGCATGTGGCTGAGCACAGGGGGCACGAACTCTAGAAAGGCTATGTACGCTGAGACTGGGTAGCCTGGCAGCGAAACTACGGTTTTCCCATCGACCACAGCTAACCCCGTGGGCATCGAGGGACGCATTGCAACCCCATGCACTAGCATGCCCGGCTTGCCTATAGAATCGATGACCCGGGGAACTATGTCTCCAGGACCTACCGAAGTCCCCGCCGTTACCAAAACCATGTCGGCTGTTCGTATTCCCTGTTCCAGCTTACTTCGGATAAAGTCAAACTCATCTGGCGCTATGCCCAGATCAACAGGTTCACAGCCGAGATCTCGTAGTGCAGCTATCAAGGTTGGGCGATTGACATCCGGGATCTTACCGGACGTTTTGGTTGACTGGTCGAATAGTTCGCTACCGGTAGAGAGGACGGCAACGCGAGGCTTGAGCATCACCGGCACCTCATTCAATCCAAGATACGTCACCATTCCGAGATCTTGAGGGAGTATCCTCGTGCCTTTCTTCAGAACCACAGCCCCTTTCCGCACGTCCTCCCCTAGACGCGCGACGTTTTCTGCTGGATGAACTTCATCAGACACCTCCACGGTTCCGTCTTCATGGCCCTTTGTATATTCAACCATCACAACTGCGTTTGCACCCAGCGGCATCTGACCCCCAGTGACAATTGAGACAGCTTCACCCTTTGCGACACTAACTCTCGGTGCAGTTCCCATCTGGACATTACCTACGGTCCGCAAAAACACAGGAGCCACCGTTGTCGCCCCGTACGTGTCCTCCGCTATGACCGCGAAGCCATCCATGGCTGCCCTGTCGAAGGGCGGGATGTTTACCTGTGAAACCAAGTCTTGGGCCAAAATCCTGGTCAGTGCGGCTTGCAAAGGCACGGTCTCGACACCAATCGCTTTCTTGGGCAGGTTGCTTAGCACCATTCTAATGGCATCGCGAACTGTGACTAGATGCTTGAAGCCCGCGCCGCATACGTGATCGTGACCTCGTTCAGATACGCTTCGATGCAAGAGATTTTCAACTGAGCTAGAGAAAATCTTCAGTAAGCGCAGGTTAAAGGTTACTTCTCGTCGCTGCATCAGGAGATAGATGTTATGGTTACGGTAACCGTGAAGTTCATGAATATTGCCAGGCAGCGTGCGGGGGTGGGCATTGTCGAGTTTACCTCAAGAGAGAGTAGGTTGAGATTTGTGCTGAAGGAGATCGCTGACGCTTATCGCATAGTGGATATTATCTTCACCGACAGGGGCGAGGTTAGACCATGGGCAAGGGTTCTAGTTAACGGGAGGTCACATGAATTCGTTGACGGTTTGGATACTGAACTTCACAACGGTGACCGCATCGCCTTGATCTACCCGTACACTGAGAATTTCTGAACCTCCAGTATTCACGCTCAACACTGATCAACTTAGGCTGCGTTGATGCGGTTCGCAGAGTCTCAGCTGATTATTCCAAGTTCCCTCAGTTTCTGTTCGGGAACTACTCCATCAATCCAGCCCCGAGCCTCGTAGTACTCTCTCTTCATCTTGTCGAGTTCGCACACGTGTCCAGCCGCGGGTCCTGTTCCTGGTTGTTTGAGAAACCTCGCAGGAAGCGTGTCATCTCTGCCCGTGAAGCCCAACAAGTTGTTGTAATAGCGTTCTAAGTTGTATATGCGTTCGCCCGTCTTCATGAGTCCGTCAGCGTCAATGTCGATACCTGTCATTGCCACAAACTGCGCTACGTATTCGTTGATTCCCTCCGAGAAGGCGCTGAACTTGCATATGTCAAACGAATCTGAGACTGCGTGCAGATCCTGAAAGATTTTGAGAAGCTTTCCTTTTCCTTCCCATGCCAACGGATCTGTTTTCGCGGGTACTCCCAAGCATTCGCTAGCAGGTGTATATCCTCTCAGATGGCAGGCTCCACGATTAGACGTTGCGTAACCTATCCCCATACCCTGCATGCCCCTCGGATCGTAGGCTGGTATGCACTGTCCTTTCACTTGGTTAGCCATTCCTTCATCTCCGAAGGCTTTGGCTGCTCTCCAACCGCCTTCCGCCAATCTGTCCCCGATGCCTTCCCGTCTCCCGATCTTGTGGATCAAGTCAATCATTGCGTCTGCATCGCCCCACTCAAGCTTGTCGCGAATTAAGCCTCGTTGACTGGCTTCCATTGCGATGGAAACGCAGTTGCCAGTTTCGATGGTATCCATTCCGTAGTCATTTGTCATGTCAAGCATGTAGGCGATGGCCTCTTTGCTGCTGCAACCGCAATTGGCGCCGAGAGACCACATCGACTCATATTCTGTGCTCTCCATGCGGACCTTGTACTTGCCCTCCTTGACTTCAACTTCTTTCTTGCATGCGACTGGACAGGCATGGCATGTCGGGTCGTGTACGAGTATGTTCTCTTTGATCGTTTCTCCGCTTATCATGTCCGCATGTTCGAACTGTGTCATCTGCCCATTTCGTGTTGGAAGAGCGCCAATCTCGTTGACAATGTTCATGAGAACGTTAGTTCCAAAAACCGACAACCCACCCTTCCGCGGCGCCGTAACGTCGCCCTTGACAACCGCAGTGTTGGTAACGGCTACCGCTTTCTTGAACTCTTCAGGGCGAGCTGGTTTCGGTTTATCCTTTATGTTGCCCTTGATTACAAGGGCTTTCAGCCTCTTCCATCCCATGACAGCTCCAGTCCCTCCTCTTCCTGAGGCACGGTCATTCTCGTTCACTATTGCAGCAAATCTTACCAGTTTCTCCCCTGCTTGCCCGATGGTCACCACGCTAAGATCCTTAGATCCATGTTCTTTCATCAAGGCCTTGACTGTGTCATGAACATTCTTGCCCCAGACTCCTGAGGCATCTTTCAGCGAGACTTTACCCCCTTCAACATAGGCGTAGAGAGGCTTCTTTGCTCGGCCCTTGAATACGAGTCCGTCGAAGCCAGCCCATCTAAGCCTAGCCCCCGACCATCCCCCATGATGAGAATCCGTTACAGTTCCGGTTAAGGGAGACTTCGTGACAACAGCCATTCGACCGCTCATCACGACATCGCTACCAACTATGGGTCCGACCATAAAGCATAGGATATTCTCTTCAGAGAATGGTTCGACTTTTGGACCGTTGTCGAAAACGTACTTTACTCCTAATCCTCGTCCACCAACATACTTCTTCAAGTCTTCTTCGTCAGGTTTCTTGTAGTCTACTTTGCTCTGCGTCAGATCAACTTGCGCTATCTTGTAGGCATATCCACCAAAAGCCATGTATGAAGCTTCGCAGCTCCCGCGATTTAAGACGTACGCAACTGTCCGACGATAAATTGTTGTTCGTTGCAGTAGAAGGCATGATAATTACCGACAGTTTCGCACTTTCCTGCACTCATCTGAACCTTCCAGTTGCCGGCTACTGTTTCACTCTGAATGACCCGCGCACTAAGGCTGGTACCTTCTACGGCTTACGGTGTCACCCGCCGCCAACAGGGGGGAGGAGAGCGATGCGATCTCCGTCGTTCAACTCGGTTTTTTCAGGCACCCATATTCCGTTAACCAACAGCCGAAGCTTCTGTTTGATCTCAGCGAGATCCGGGTGAACTGTCAACACTCTAGCGAATAATTGTTCGAGCGAAGCGGGGCGAGTCAACTCTAACTTTTCCTCAGCGGTTCCCGCGCATTCACGAGCTCTCGCAAAGTATACGACAGTTACGCTAAGGGTGCCCACAATCCTACCTCTATATCAGCTCTGGTGTAGTCGAGTCATGATTAACTCTTGCATGCACTTAAGCCGTCTTACTAAGCGCGATGGCTCCTCTGTAGTCATTGATTAGGCTTTCACATCGCTCAGCCACCTATAGTGTGCATGGGTCGAACATGTTCGAGTTTTCTGAATTTCCTTAGCTGTGTCTCAACACCCGCTGCCTTTCGTGCCACGGCGTTTCGGATAAACTCGAATAATTCTTCATCGGAGGCACCACCTCTCAGAAGAGGTTTGAGATCGAAACCAGACGTGTCGAATAGACACGGAACTATCTTGCCATCTGCTGACAGGCGTATTCTGTCACAATCCGAGCAAAACGGTTGAGTTATCGAAGTGATGATGCCAACCTCGCCAACACCATCTGAGTATCGATAAACCTGGGATGTGCTCCCATCTTCACGAGGTAGCATCGTAAGTTCGTAACGCGCTCGAATTTTCTCCAAGATCTCGTTCCCACTCACAACCTTGTCCATTCCCCAGAGCCGCTGTCCGTCGAAGGGCATGTATTCGATAAATCTCATCGTTATGTCTCCTGTTCTCGCGAGCGAAGCGAGGTCGACTATTTCATCTTCGTTGCATCCGCGAATAATCACGGCATTCACTTTCACGGGTTTGAACCCATTTTTCTTCGCGGCTTCTATTCCCGCGACGACCTTTCCAAAGTCTCCGCCTCCAGCGACGTCTCTGAATCTTGAAGGCTTCAAGCTGTGGAGGCTCACAGTTATTCCTGTCAACCCAGCTCTCCTCAGGGCTGCCGCTTTTTCAGTTAACAAGAAACCATTTGTCGTCATGGTAATCGCTTCGACGGCACCAAGACTTTCAGAAAGCAATGAGACGAGATCTTCGATACCTTGACGCATCAATGGCTCTCCCCCACTCAATCTGATTCTCCTAATCCCCATCTTGACGAAGAGTGATGAAGCTCTGCGTATTTCCTCGAAGGTTAGAATATTCTCTCGGGGCAACCAGACTGGTTCTTTGGGCATGCAGAACTGGCAGCGGAAGTTGCACCGGTCAGTGACTGATATTCTAAGCTTTCGCGCTTTGCGTCCATAAGAGTCAGTTAAATCGGTCACCAGACCTGCGGCCACCCAGTAATTGGACTCTCAATTTCATGTCTTTATAGGATTGTTGCTTGTCTGACGAGTGAGATAGACGTCTACATTTTGCTTGTGAAAATGGGATACAACTATCTTCAGAACGTTGATAGGTCGGAAAGCTTTCTGAGTGAGCACGGATTAGACATTGTTTTCTGATGTTCAGTTAGGGGATTTTCGGAACCATGGTTAAGGTGACTGTGAAGTTTATGAGCATTCCTAGGCTCCGTACAGGTACGGGTCGTGTGGAGTTCGTTTCATCAGCGAGCAGGTTAAAGGATGTGTTGAAAGACATCGTGGACTCTTACTGCATTCGTGACATTATCCTCGCGGAAAGCGGTGAGGTGAGATCATATGCTCGAGTGTTAGTAAACGGGAGGTCATACCAGTTTGTGGGTGGCCTAGATGCCGACCTCCATGACGGCGACACGGTTGCTTTGATCTACCCATGGATTGGCCACGAGGACTTTTGATCCGTTATTGCGGACGTCGCATTTGTTGAATGCAAGGAACATTAGCGCTAACGGGTGGCTGTCCTGAGATATGCGAACGCTCTGTCGCAACAAGAATAAGTAAATCAGCTGTTAAGGATAAGGAATTTGATCTAGATGAAGCTGAAGAGAGTAAGGTTACATAAAATCTCTCGAGGAGGGTTTCAAAGGTAGACTGAAAAGCTGAATCACGTTAGGATGTCACTCTAACCAAAGAATGTGAAAGAGAAATTACGACGAGGTATTTTCAATGCGAGTTCGAGTATGCCTGCATGGACATCTTCATATCTACGCAGAGTCGAAACGTCCCGAATTTGAACTGGAATTACCAAGCGAGACAACCGTAGCCGGACTGATACGAAATCTCGGGATCCCAGATCCTGAGATATGGGTAGTTTCTTTGAACGGGAAGAGCGTGCCTCTGTCTGCTGTTCTTTCTAATAGTGACGTTGTTTCCCTCTTTCCACCTGTAAGTGGTGGATAGCTTACTTGAAGTGCTGTCGATCAATTTATGAACGTTGCATGAAACTGTTTGGTGAGGAATTATGCCATTCGGCTACGCAGGACGGATCTTGCAGGTCAACTTAACCAATAGTGAAATGTCTATTGATACACCTGGTGATCTGTTCTACCGGAAATATCTTGGGGGAAGAGCTGTCATCGCTTACTACCTTCTGCAAAAGCTCAATGCCGGAATAGAGCCTCTGAGCCCACAGAACCTCCTGATCTTTGCCACGGGAGTTTTGACTGGAACGACGCCTAGCGGTTCTGGCCGCAATAGCGTTGGAGCCAAGTCACCTCTGACTGGGGGATTCGGAGATGCAGAAGTGGGCGGATTCTGGGGGAGCGAGTTGAAGAGGGCGGGGTATGATGCGATCGTTGTAGCAGGCCGCGCTGATCAACCCGCATATCTGTGGATTCACGATGGACAGGTGGAGTTTCGTGACGCATCTCACATCTGGGGAACAAGCACAGCCGAAGCCGAACACACAATCAAGAAAGAGCTCAATGACTCGAACTTGAGGGTTTGTCAAATAGGTGCTGCCGGAGAAAGGTTGGTTCGTTATGCGTGTATAGTCAATGATCTAAGTCATTTCGCGGGTCGATGCGGGCTTGGAGCAGTAATGGGTTCGAAGAATCTGAGGGCAATTGCTGTCCGTGGTCACGGCAACATACAGGTTTCCAAACCGCAAGAGTTGCTGGCGCTTGCAAAGTGGAAATCATCCAACATGCAGACAGAGCATATCGGCGGGAGACCATTGAAGGCGCTACGGGATGTTGGAACGGCCGGCGGACTGCTGGGGCTGAATGCAGGTAATGGTTTGCCCACAAGAAACTTCAGCGCTGGCGTGTTCGAGCAAGCTGAAAACATATCCGGCGAGAGGATGCGAGACACGATTCTGGTGAAGAGAGACACCTGCTATGCCTGCGCCGTGATATGCAAGCGTGTCGTCAAACTCGAAGCACCTTATCCTGTTGACTCTACGTACGGAGGACCAGAGTACGAGACGCTTGCAGCGTTTGGATCGAATTGTGGAGTTGGCAACTTAGAAGCACTTGCCAAGGCTAACGAGATATGTGCCGCAAATGGCCTAGACTCAATATCAACTGGGAATACAATAGCATTCGCCATGGAGTGCGCAGAGAAAGGACTGATCCCAAGGGAGATGGGTGGGATCTCGATCGAATTCGGCTCTGCCACATCAATGTTGGCGATACTTGCAATGATAGTTAGCAGGAAAGGTATCGGAAAGATTCTCGGTGAAGGCACAAAGAGGGCCGCTGCGCAGATAGGTGGAGGCGCAGAAGAACTTGCTATGCATGTGAAGGGCCAAGAAATCCCTATGCATGAACCGCGCATAAAACATGCTCTTGGCCTCGGGTATGCTGTATCTCCAACTGGAGCTGATCACATGCATAACATTCACGACACTGGATTCGCCAAGGAAACACAGAGTCTGAAAGACCTTGCAGCCTTCGGAATTCTTGAGCCACTGCCCGCGACTGACCTAAGCCCAGCAAAAGTGCGTCTCTTTACTTACGCCAGTCTCTGGAGGCATTTCTACAACTGCGCGGTCCTCTGTATGTTCCTCAACTACACCGTGGGGCAAATGGTTGAATTTGTTAATGCGACCACGGGGTGGAATACATCTTCATGGGAACTCATGAAAGTGGCGGAGAGAGCCGTAAACATGACAAGGATTTTCAATCTAAGAGAAGGATTCACTAGCAAAGATGACCTACTCCCAAGACGCTTCTACAAACAATTCGAGAATAGCCAAGCACAGAGTAACTTGAGTGAGGAATCTCTTGAGCGAGCAAAGAAACTCTACTATGCAATGATGGGTTGGAGTGAAACCGGTGTTCCAGAATTGGCTAAGCTTCATGAACTCGATCTAGCATGGCTCGAATCCACATTACCTCGAACTGGCTGAGTGATTTGCCCGCGAACTTGAACGAGGAACGCCCTTATCCCAATTGTGTTTGTCGAATGGACGAGCACACGTGGTATCCTAGCTGTGTTTCTCCTGAAATTCCATGCAGCTTTGACCTAAACGACAGAATTTAGGTTCAGCAGACGAAAAATCCGAATCGATTTCTACATCCTAACATTGCAGCGTGAATCATCTCTAGAATGTACGAGTCACCTTCGGTGGCGGTTAGTGCTCTTGGTACTCCTGAAGAACCCTTTCATTGGGCTCAAGACAAAGCCCCGCTCTGTCAGGCAGCGTAACCCAACCCTTTTCTCGCAGGGGTGGATTTCTGGATATGGCTTCGCCTACCTTCCATGTCGAGTAATAAAACTCCCTGAATTCCGTTTGTGACGGCCGCTTGCGGATGCATATTATGGTGCGGCCATCCTCCTGCGTTGGCTACTGGGATGTTGAACTCCTAAGCCATACCCGCAACTTTCATCGCTTCCGTGTAGCCGCCAATGTAGCACACATTGGGTTGAAGTACGTTGACCGACCGGTTGAGTAAGAGTTCCGAGTGCCGATAGCGAGAACCTTCATTCTGACCTGCTGCAATAGGACCTGTCTGGGAACGAGGGTTTTGAGTGCGGTGCATTTGATGCCAAAGGGCTTCGGTCTCAACCGGGCTCTTTCCCTCAAGGAAGGGCGTGAGTTCTTTGTTGATGAACTCCTTCACTCCAAAACGTTGTATACGACCCGTCAAGCCATGCCCGTCTATCTCTTCGTCAGTCTCCATATGAACAAATACAATAGGAACGTAGGTCTCACGTTCAATCAGTGGGACGTGCACGGGCACGCTATGTGTCGTCGCTCGCAAACCAGTGATCTGCACAGTACTCCGTCCAAGCACGCCGCACTAAACGGAACTCGGAGATAAATTCGTGGCTTGACTATGACCCGTTCCGGCCCTGAGTGGGCCCCGCGTGCAATTCTGTGGTCGCGCGGGCATCTGGAAGGTGGCATGATATCATTCAAGAGTCTGTTCGCCTGAATAGTAAGAGTGGCTAAGAGGTTGAACGGTGGTTGACGCGACTCTGCGTGTTTTGCACGGGGATAACTGGAAGCGGAACCGCCGACTACTTGAAGCAGCTGGAAAAGACTAATCTCGTCTATGACATCGGCAGGATGATGTTCGAGATTGCGGAAAAGAATCTAGGCGCGCCAATTCCAAGAACAAAAATCTTGGATAAATCGGATAGCGAACTCGCACCCTTGCGAGCTGCGGCCTTTGAGAAAATTCTTAGAGAGACTAGGGATTTGGATAAACCGTTTTTCGTGCGGTCACACGGCTCTTTCCGGTGGAAGAGCTGTCTCAGGAAAGCGTTCGACCTCCACTACCTCTCCGAACTCAAGCCCGATATCTTCGTCTGCATAGTCGACAGCATCGCAGAAATATACCACAGAATTCAAACCAACAACCAATGGAGCGGCAAACTAAACCTCAAGGAAATCGTCGTCTGGCGTGATGAAGAAGCAGTGCTCACAGAGCTAATGGCAAACTACCAATCCAAACCATTCTACCTGCTACCATTCGAGGAGCCGCTAGAAACCCTATTCGGTATCATCGAAGGTAAGAAACGAGCATATCTCAGCTACCCGATAACCCACATGGACAAAAGCCTAGACGAATGGCTCAAGGAAAAAGACAAGCAACGCGACACCCTGAGGCGCAAATTAGTCGTCTTCGACCCCAGAGACATAAAGGATGTGGAGTTCATAGCCAGCGCGGCTGAAGCGAAACGCGAAGGCAGGAAGAAGGTCGACTACCAGCTCCGTTCGGATGCGATTTCTGTTGATTGCGATGAAGTTCTTCGGATTGAAGACGATGTGAAATTCCAGACTGTCCAAAGAGACTTCAAGATCATCGACCAATGTCACATGGTGGTTGCATTGTACCCTCAGTCCGTGAAGTCCCAGGGCGTTGCTGATGAGTTGAAGTATGGTTCCACGCACAAGGACGTGTTTCTCATAACGCCCCTGAAGGGAATCGACCCATTCACGGACTTCAACATAACAGCCAGATACGAAACGGTCGATGATTTCATCCGCGGCCTCAAATGAACCAACCGATCATGACTCATCGGAGCTGAACTAGAACGACTCCGACGAGAACGGCGGCCATTCCAATAAGCATTCCAAATGTGACGGTTTCAGCCAAGAAAATAAAAGCGAAGACAGTGATTTGAATTAGCATCGTATTTTGAAGCATGGAAAGTTCATAAGCCCTCATGTATCGCAAAACAGTGTTCCAAATCAGAAAGGCACCTGAAGTGTTAGCCAAGGCTAACCAACCAATCAGCCATCCCAAATCAAGACTTGGTACTGACCAGCCCTCAACCATAAGCGCAGAACCGAACATGAACAAGGCACCAATGGTCATAGAGAGTGCCGTCAGAGCAAGGCCTGAAATGGGTGCGTGCGGTGAGATTTTTCGTACTTCAACCAAATAGAAGGCCCACGCGAGAGTTGAAATCGTTACTACGATTAATCCGAGTACTTCGCCTCCTTGAGGGAATCTCCCGAAGTAGAAGTATACACCCGTCACAGCAACCGCAATTCCGAACCATTGACGGCGGCTTGGCACCTCTTTGATCATGGGCCAGCTCAGGAGCGCAACCAAGACAGGAGTGAAGTTTAGAACGAAAGTGGTTGAGATGGCCGTGATATGAGCCAGTCCGACGAATTGGAACCCCTGGGCAACTGTATATCCCGAGATGCCAAGCATTCCAAGCGTGAACCAATCTCGTCTCGAAATCTTCGACAATTGAACGCTGCGTGTTCCAGCTGCGAGCAATAGGAGAACTGCTGATGCCAAAAGATACCTGAGTGAAGCAAAGAGCAACGGCGTGCTTTCACGAAGGCCCCACTTGATCAGCACATACGATGACGACCACAAAATGGTCACGAGTAAAGCCCATACAGCGGGGCTACGCCTAACGAGGCTATCAAGAGATAGGAAAAGCAACGTGTGTTATCCTCACTAAATGGCTCTCAAACGGCGCCGATCCAATTTCTGAACAAAGTACGCCCATTTCCACTTTAGGTGAATAGCTCTGGAACTTCAGACGTGGGTTTAGCGGTAGAAGCATATATTTGAACTCACTCATCTAACATTCGGTAGAGTTTGGTCAAAGTAAGCCTCGACCACGTCACCAAGGCTTTTGGCTCCGTTAAAGCTGTTCAAGATGTCTCCGTTGGCATCGGCGAGGGCGAACTATTCCTCATGGTTGGCCCGTCAGGATGCGGAAAAACAACAGCGTTGCGAATAATCGCTGGTTTCTATAAACCAGATACGGGCTCCGTGAGATTTGACGACAAAGAAGTCAACGACCTACCCCCGTACAAACGAAACACCGGTATGGTCTTCCAAAATTACGCCCTCTGGCCCCACATGAACATCTACGACAACGTGGCCTTCGGACTAAAAATACGAAAAGTACCGAGCAGTGAACGCGTCGACCGCATTAAACGCGTGCTTGACATTGTGAGAATGAGAGAGTACGCCGAAAGGTTTCCTAACCAGCTCTCTGGAGGACAACAACAGCGCATCGCCCTTGCTAGGGCTCTGGTGATTGAACCCAGCGTCCTCCTACTCGACGAACCGTTGAGCAACCTAGACGCGAAGCTCAGAGTCGAGATGCGTTCCGAGATACGCCGGATCCAGAAGGAGCTTGGCATCACAACGATCTACGTTACGCATGATCAGAGTGAGGCATTAGCAATTGCCGATAGAATCGCGGTCATGAACGTTGGTTGCATATCTCAGGTTGGGACGCCAAGAGAGATCTACCAGTACCCCCAGAACCCATTTGTTGCCAGCTTCATGGGCGAACCGAATATCATCGATGGCCGAATTGATACCATCAACAAGGAAACTGGTCTAGTGCGAGTTAGAATAGATGAAAAACTCGTACTCGAAGGACGCCTACCAAGAGACTTGTCATCCTACACGAACGGCGACAAAGTTAGTTGCTTTATCCGACCGGAAACGATTCTCGGAAACGAACAAAGCCCTCAACGGTTTCAAGTGAAAGTACTTGAAACAAGCTATCAGGGCCAGACCGAACATTACAGCTTCGAGCTACCAGACGGCCGTGTGCTTCGTGCAATCGGATTCAATCCAAGTGGACATCTCGTCCAAGTTGGAGAGACCATGACAATAGAGTTGCCGGCTGAGAAGGTCATGGTGCTCAAACAATGACGGGATTTCGACTCAGGAGTTTCGATAGCAAAGCATTCACGATATTTCTAGCGATAATGATTTTCTTCACGATCTTCCTTTTCTATCCTATCGCATACGTATTCGAGAGCGCATTCGTAATTGAAGGTAAGATTACACCAGCCTTCTTCCTTCTACTGTTCTCAGACCAATTCCTCACCCAATCTCTAACCAACAGTATTCTCATCGGTGTGATGGTGACCGTGTTCACTGCAGTGTTCAGCCTGCCTTTAGCATTCCTGTGTGTTCGCTACAACTTCCCTTGGAAGACCATCCTGCAAGGGCTTTTACTGGTTCCGTTAGTGATGCCGCCGTTTGTTGGGGCAATAGGTTTGAAGCAGATCTTCGCACGGTATGGCTCACTCAACCTCTTGCTGATTGATCTTGGGCTAATGAATCCACGAAACCCGGTTGACTGGTTCGGAGGAGGATTCTGGGGGATAATACTCATCGAAGTACTCAACCTCTTTCCAATCATGTACCTAAGCATCGCAGCGGCACTTGCAAACATTGACCCCTGCCTAGAAGAGGCAGCGGAAAGCCTTGGCGCAAAAGGCTTCGCGCTCTTCCGAAAAGTAACCTTCCCATTGACCTTCCCCGGTTTCTTCGCTGGCGCAATAATCGTCTTCATCTGGGCCTTCACCGATCTCGGAACACCACTAATCTTCGATTTTTCAAAAACCATACCCGCACAGATCTTCAGCATGACTCAGGATATCGCAACGAATCCCATGGGGTACGTGCTCACAATAGTGGCCCTGCTAGTTTCTGTGGTGGCGTTGCTAGCGGTGAAGCGATACGTTGGGCTTCGTAGCTATGAGATGCTGGGGCGCGGCCACGTCTCACGGCGAGAGAAAACCCTGACGGGATGGAGGGCCAGAGCGGCGATGGGCATCCTCATTATGGTCGTAGGCGTAGCGATGATTCCTCAAATCTCAGTCATCCTGATGTCCCTCGCCGGCAAATGGTTCCAGACGGTTCTGCCAACACAGTACACGACCCGGTATTTTTCGATACTATTGACTCACCCTGTTGCCGGTCCAAGCATATTCAACAGCCTCTTCTACAGTGTGCTTAGCACAGCCATCGACATCACATTGGGTTTCGTAATAGCGTACATGCTAACGCGCCGTAGGTTCCCTGGCCGCGACTTACTCGACTCCGTGGCAATGATGCCTCTAGCTATCCCTGGCGTTGTGATAGCCTTTGGCTACTTGGCCGCCTTTTCAAGAACGCCATTGAACGCGTTCGTAAATCCAGTTCCATTGCTGATCGTCAGTTACGCAATCAGGCGATTGCCGTACACTGTGCGAGCGGCATATGCTGGTTTCCAGCAAACAAGTGTCTATCTAGAAGAGGCCGCCATGAACCTCGGCGCCTCACCACTACGTACAATGCGAGCGATCACCTTTCCTCTCATCCTTGCTAACGTCGTTGCTGGTGGAATTCTTTCATTCTCCGCCGCAATGATGGAGGTAAGTGACAGCCTAATCCTTGCTCCCCAGGATCAGTACTATCCCATGACCAAAGCGATTTACGAGGTGAATAACCGTTTGTCGGATGGCCCATTCGTAGCAAGCGCCCTTGGAGTCGTCGGAATAATTGTGGTTGCAATATGCTTCCTGGTAGCCAACAAACTCCTAGGCAGAAGCTTGGGTGAACTCTTCAGGGCAGGATAGAAATCCACTTTTCAGGCCAGAAAATTCATACTAAAAAATGAATGAGCAGTCTTATATCCGCTCACCCACGCAACTTAGTTGCGGTGAAAATTACCTTTGCGTAAAATTCTCGTAATGTTAGTACTGTCCCTGCTACTGATCTCATATGCGCAACCACTCGTCCCTCCAGTTCGAGCTGCAACTAGAACACTGCAAATCATTTCACCTCACCCCGAATCCATTCGAAATGAATTCGGAGCTGCGTTCAAAGCTTGGTATCAACAAAAATACAACGAGGCCGTGGATATCAAGTGGCCAGACTTCGGTGGGACATCGGGAGACGTCAAATACATTGAATCACAGTTCAAGGCCAATGCCAGCGGCATAGGCTTGGACTTGTTCTATGGTGGCGGCGTCGACCCATTCATCACTATCGCCAAAGAAGGATACTTCGCACCCTACAAACTACCTGACCCAATTCTAAGTCAGATTCCCAAAGACCTTGCCGGCATACCAATGTACGATTCCAATTATCTATGGTACGGCGCGGCCTTATCCGGATTCGGAATCATGTACAACAAGCCCGTTCTCGTAAAACTGGGCCTCCCTGAACCGAAAACTTGGACCGATCTCACAGTCCCCGGCGCGGTGGGATGGGTTAGTGCAGCAGACACTCGTCAAAGCGGAAGCACCCACATGGCCTATGAAATAATGCTCCAGGGCTACGGCTGGCAGAAGGGCTGGCAAGTCATTACACAAATCGGGGCGAACACCAAGTCATTCCCAACATCTTCAACCAACGTACCGCCAACTGTTTCGAAAGGCGATGCAGCCTATGGTTTGGTAATAGACTACTATGCCTGGGCTGAGATCGCAACAAACGGTGCCGACAAGATTGGCTACGTTATGCCAGAAGGCCTTACCGTCATCAACCCCGACTCCATAGCCATCCTCAAAGGCGCACCGAACATGGATATAGCGCAGAGATTCGAAGAATTCGTCATGTCCGATGTAGGCCAAACCTTATGGATGCTCCCAGCAGGCGCCCCAGGAGGCCCACAGAAAGACACCCTAGGAAGAATGAGTGTTCTTCCATCTCTATACGGTAAATTGGGGTCCAAAACCATCGTGCCCGTAAACCCATTCAACCTTAAGAGCACACTCAACTACGACCCCAACACCGGCGGAGCACACTTCTCAGTCCTCAACGACATGATCGGCTCAATGATCATCGACCAACACGATGCCCTATTAGCCGCATGGAACAAGATCAACGACGCAGCGAAAGTCAAAGGCGTTGCCAGCGCTAGTCTAGATGCTGCGAAAGTAGCGTTAGGTGCAGCTCCTATCACTCAACAACAGGCCGACCAGTACGGAGCCAAATGGCAGGACCAAGTATTCAGAAACCAACAGATCACGGCCTGGCGCCAGTTCGCCACATCCAAATACAACAACGCAACCACACTCGCCAACAAAGCGGTAAGTGACGCTCAAGCTGCGGCTGCGGCCGCACAGGCTGCGGCAGCAGCGGCTGCAGCAGCGGCGGCTCAGCAACAGCAAATGATGTACATTGGCGGCGGCGTGGTAGTGATCATCCTAATCGCGGTCGGCGCCTACGCTGTCCTAAGACGTAAGAAAGAAGCAGAAGCTGTGAAGAAGTAGCATAAAAGCTATTGAGGGGATGGAATCCCCCTCTCCCTGATTTTTCCGTTATCAACTACGCAAGGAGACTTCTCTCTGAACCCTATCCACAAGTTCTCCCGTTGATTTGAAAATCTCTGTGCACGTGAAGTCTAGAAACGGGCTCGGATGCTTTGGGTAGTACGCAAAAACGGGCTTTCCTCTCTCATGTGCAAACAGCATCTCCGAGACCACACCTGCTGCCGGGAAGGGAAGATAAGCAACAACCATGTCGCTTTGAGCGATCAGATGGTGATCAAGCCTGACAGTTTGGATGTTGATACTCTTGCGTGCTTCCTCTATTTCATTGGTGGGACACGTTAGAGTCTTGGTTCCTGATGCGTAGTCGAATTGTATGCTTAGAGTCTTGGGAATCGAAACACCGTTCCCCGATTTCTCCAATTGCTTTTGCAACTCAATGTTGAGGTATGGATCCTTTATCGTGTAAGGGTCGAAGAAGACCAAATCCTGCTGCAACTTTTGCATGACGGCCTTAGCTTCTCTAATCTGTTCAGGGGTTGCGTCGGTCATGGGGTAACTGAAGTATGCTTTCTTCTTGTGTCGATTGACAACCAAATCGTAGAGTACGTCAGATTTGTGGTCGCTGGGGACCACGAAATAGTTGAGCATCTTGTTTACTTGTCTAGCCATCTGCCGCGTCTCGCGAATTTCCATCTCACGCCAATCTGCGAGGTCTTTCAACGTGAACCCGAATGGTTTCCACTGCGTCTGCTTACTCAGCTCCAGTTGCGTCGGAAGGAGATCGCTGACTATTGTAATGAAGAGGTCGGGATCCAACCGCTTGACATCAGATGGACGCAGACCGAAGATCGTCTCCCCCTTCCATTTGAAGGTAGCTGGAGAGCTTACGAAAGTGTACTTGAATTTCGCAGATTCCTGAACTATGGATTCAATTGCGGATTCCCTATACCGCGCCCGTCTGTCCTCGTCGATGTCGAGGACCGTGGAATCCGTCAGATGAATTCCGTCGCGCACAGCGTGCCTGTAGATCTCATCTCGCAACCGAACCCGAAGTATCTCGTCTTTTGCCTTGGTAAATCTTTCAGCAAAGACCTTCTCCAAGTATTGATCTCGGCCGTGACCAGCACATCCCGTACAGAGAACCAAGAAGGGTTTGGTTGTTCCAGTCAAGTTAATCAGCACGGGAATTTCGGAAAGATACGGAGCTTATCAAAACACGTCGCCCTGCTCTTTTATCTTCTTGTCCTCATAGGGCACCGCCAGCCGCCTGTAGAATTCACTGGCAAGGTTGCTGAAGACCCCCGCCGCTAGAGCAATCTTCCAATACCTATCTTGTGGAATTAAGGCCAAAGTAATCCGCGTTGTGACGTAATTCAATATTCCAGCTCTCTCAGTCTCATCCTTCCCAAGCTTCTTCGCCTCCCGCGCGAGGTCGTCTATGAGCCCATCGAGAGCCTTCCGTTGTGCCTTATCTATGTAAGGTAACTCACTCACCCCTACAAACATGAGTGCTCTTATCCATGTAGGACGTCCGGAAAAGAGTCTTTTGGATTCTGGAGAATGCTAAAGAGAACACTGCGCATAGTGCTGATGCGTGTGTTCATTGATGCCAACTTTTGCTACCCTTTGCTACCTGTTAAGCGATGATAAGGTCTTGCTACTTCGCAAGGCCCATGGGTTATTTGGTGAGGGAAAATGGAATGCCCCTGGTGGGAAATTGCTGATCGGCGAGTTACCCGAAACAGGCGCGGCGAGAGAAATGAACGAGGAAACTGGACTAAGCGTCAGTGCACTCCAGTTTCATGGAATCCTAAACTTCTACCTTGGCGAGGCTAAGGAAATTGACCAAACCGTGTTTGTTTTTTCATGTAAGAAATCCTCAGGCAAGATGCGTAACAGTAGGGAAGGAGAACTTCGATGGTTCGCACTCAGTCAAATCCCGTACGGAGAGATGTGGCAAGACGATAGAATCTGGCTCCCCTTTGTAATCGAAGGCAAGAACTTCATTGGAGACTTTTATTTCACAGCGAATTACGTAGAACTGGTAAGTTACAAAATGCATGAAGTGAGGTAACAAGCTACTTTTTGAAAGCAATCGTTCCGACTGTCATATGCGCTCAAGTTTGAATACAACCGGTCTTAGGCCGTCACTACAGCAGTTTATGGCGACGCCTTTTTGCCTAAACCAAGGAAGGTCTCCCCCAAATGACAACGTTCTGACATTGGAGAAAATCGTCTGCCAAGCCGAGGTACAAAACCCATCTGGCATTTTCCCATCTTCTTCGACGATGAATTCCTGCTCATCACAATAGAGCTCACATGCCGCAAGTGGCTTCGCAAGTATTACAGGATCTTTCTCGAAGACTTCAGACGGACTGAAACGCTTCAAAACAGTTATCTTGACCCTGCTTCGTTCAACAGTGCCCAACTTGGTTCATTAATACATTTGCAAAAATACATAATAGTATTTTCTTTTCTTCCAGCATAAATAAAGAGCGACCAATCTATATAATATCGAATACAACCGTGCCAGTCATAAAACGAGACGCAGCATCCGACGTTCCAAAACTCTCCAGACGGGACGTCTTGAAGGGAGTCGCCCTGCTTGGAGCAGCGCTTCTGGTCTTGCCGGCTGAGACACTGGCGCAATTTCTCTTGGCCCCCAAGGAAACTGGGCCGGTCGTATATCCAAAACTTCGTATTGCTAACTCAAAAGACGTTCCGGTCAATGAGTCAGTCCTGTTTGAATATCCGCACAAGGATCGACCTGCGGTTTTGATTCATCTCGCAGACGGATTCGTGGCCTACGACTCACTATGCACTCATCTCGGATGTCAAGTCCACTATAACAAGGTCCCCGCGCTGGGATGGGAGAACAATCCCCAGCAGATATTCTGTCCCTGCCACGGAGGCGTGTACGATCCCGCGACAGGGAAGGTTTTGGGGGGTCCACCTCCTAGACCCCTGGCCAGGATCAAGCTGGAGATTGATGGAAACGGCGAGATCTTTGCAAACGGTTTCCAAAGCGGACTTCCGCTCTACGGTGAGAGCTGACTGGGATGTCTAAACGCTCGTCTTTGGCCGGAAACGAATCTACCAAGTCAACTCCAAGCCGCGTACTGGATTTCATATTCGGTTACTCGGCGTACGCAAACATACTCAATGTACTCAACCCGCTGAATTCCATTGGTGCATTGGCCTTTCTTTTCTTCACAATCAACGCGGTTACAGGAGTGATGCTCGCGATGAATTACACTCCGACCTCTGAGGCCGCCTATAGTAGTATTCAGACGATATCGATGACACTACGCTATGGCTGGTTGATACGTGGGATTCATTTCTACACGGCGAACGGGATGATAATCGCGGCGACCCTTCATCTGATAACCGGCTACTTCAAGGCCTCCTACAAGAAACCGCAAGAGCTGAACTGGATTGTGGGCGTGGCGGCGGGTGCCATCATAATTCTATCAGGCTTCACGGGTTACGTACTCCGATGGGATCAGATGGCCGTGGGCGCTTCAGGAATAGGCCATGGGTTGGCTTCGTCAATCCCGCAGGTCGGGACTGTGATAACGAACATATTCTGGGGGCGAACCTATACTGAAACACTTAACCATTTCTACATAAGTCACATCCTATTGTTGCCTGGACTGCTTATTGTGCTGTTGGCAATTCATTACTTCATGATTCGCAGGCACGGAATCGAAATTCTTCTTTCTGAGATCATCATAGCGCCGATCGTGCTAGGGCTCCTGTTTGTTTTCGTTTCACTCTTTCCTCTGAATATTGGAGAGAGATTCGACCCCATGAACCCGCCCACAACTCTTGAACCGGAGTGGTACTTCATGGGAATGTATCAATTTCTGAAGACCCAGAGTGTCGAGCCACTCTACGGCGTGATGCTTGCAGCGGGTCTCGGACTCTTTATAGTAATTGTCCCGTTTCTTGACAAAAGCCACGAACGCAAGGCTCTGAGAAGACCAGTCTTAACAGCGATCGGCGTGTTCATTATCATTGAGTTCTTGGCTCTTACTACCTATGCTTACTTATCTCCTGGGCAGATAGGGGCATTCTCGGATAGCAACTTTGTCGCTGCCTTTGTTATCACGAACGTTGTCGCGGCCGCTTGCATGGCACTAGTCTTCGCTGCTTATCGGCGAATGGTGAGGACCTCGGTCGCATGATTAGAGGAACTGGGGTGAACAATTGGCTGAAGTGAAGTCAACAACTGTGTCTACAAGTTGGCTCGCACTGGTCTGCGTGTTGGTGTTATTGGAAGTCATCTTCCTCTACGAAGCGATGCTGGCGGACATGGCTGGGCTCGAGAGAGTCTTCGGAGTCTTCGTCGGCCTAGCCCTTCTTTGCTTCGCCGGGCTACTCTATGCTGTGTCCGTAGTTGTATACACTTGAGATTGGGTGATCCCATGGCAAAGACATCTCGCAAATTGTTCGATAGGAGCAGCGATCTGAATCCGCGAAACATGAGACTGGGGATGTATGCTTGGCTGATTCAGCGATTGTCGGGACTGTTCTTGGTATTCTTCGTGTTCACCCACATTACAGCAATCGCGCAGAGCAACCTTGGGATCATTAAGGGCTTTGAGATCTTAGACGTTCTTAGGAATCCGTTCTGGGCTAGCGGTATATCCGCACTAGCCTTCGATCTCACCGCCCTCGGCATCATTGCATTTCATGGGATGAACGGTATCCGAATCATATTCCTTGATTTAGGATCTGGCGTTCTCAGATATCGACTCGCCTTCTGGGTCAGCATGCTTGTCGCAATAGCTGGAAGCGCCTTCGTCATCGTTTTGGGTCTACCGTTGCTGCTCAAGGGAGGATGAGTCAGAGATGCTGAGAAGCGTATTGTTCTGGCTCGCGCAGAGAATTACTGCAGTTCTCCTAGTTGTCTTTCTAGGATTGCATCTGTGGGTGTCCAACTTTGCCATGGAGTGGACTACTTTGCTTCGAGCAATGATCGATCTATCACTGCTCACTCTTGCGTTATTCCACGGCCTTAACGGAGTGAGAACGGTGGTCCTAGATTTTGGTCTTGGCCAGCAGGGACGGGGATTTCTTTCACTTAGTCTGACAGTGGTGGGAATCGCGGGTTTCCTATTTGGCGTATACGGTTTCTGGCCTCTATTATTCGCTCGATGAAGAAGGATCAACATGTTCACACATGAAGTGATAGTAGTTGGCGGGGGGCTCGCCGGAATGCGAGCAGCGATTGAATCATCGAGGTATGCTGACACCGCGATAATGAGCAGAGTCCATCCCCTCCGATCGCATTCCGGGGCGGCTCAAGGGGGAATCAACGCCGCATTGGGCAATGTCGAAGGCAGTTACGACGATGACTGGGAGAAACATGCCTACGACACAATCAAGGGCAGCGACTTTCTAGCGGACCAAGATGCAGTCGAGACGCTCACTAAGGAGGCTCCTGAACGAATTATCGAGATGGAACACTGGGGTTGCCCGTTCAGCCGAACCGACGAAGGGAAGATCGCCCAAAGACCCTTCGGTGGCGCCGGTTATCCAAGAACTTGCTACGCCGCAGACAAGACAGGTCACTACCTACTTGTTACTGTCTACGAGCAGGTCATTAAACGGAAGATCCAGGTTCACGAAGAATGGTTCGTCACATCAATCATTGTTAAGAATAGCAAGATCAAAGGTGTCGTAGCTCTTGACATTTTGACCGGTGAATTGCAGGTCTTCAGGGCAAACGCGGTGGTTCTGGCTACTGGGGGCGCAGGTTGGATTTACGGGAAAACCACTAACTCGATGATTAACACTGGAAGTGGCATGGCGATCGCATACAGGGCAGGAATTCCACTCAAAGACATGGAATTCGTCCAATTTCATCCCACTGCCTTGTATCCAACTTGCATACTTATCACCGAAGGCGCCCGCGGCGAGGGCGGATATCTTGTCAACTCCCAAGGTCAGCGATTTATGCAGCGCTATGCCCCCAACTCGGCCGAGTTAGCGCCGCGCGACATTGTGAGTCGCTCCATTCAAAAAGAAATAGATGAAGGACGTGGGATCAAGGACGCTTTCATTCATCTCGATTTGAGGCATCTGGGCAAGGAGAAGATTCTCAGCAGATTGCCGGGAATTCGTGATATATCAATTACGTTCGCTAATGTCGATCCGATCAAGGAACCCATCCCAGTCCAACCTGCACAACACTATACCATGGGTGGAGTCGACTGCAACGCAAAGTGCGAAACATCGATCAAGGGTCTATACGCGGCTGGCGAGTGCGCATGCGTCAGCGTCCACGGCGCAAACAGACTCGGAGGAAACTCACTTCTAGAGACACTGGTCTTCGGAAAGATTGCCGGAGAACAGGCCGGCACATTTGCAAAGAGCGTATCGTCAGATGAAGATGAGAATGCAATCCTTCAACAAGCACTCACTTCAGAACAAGATCATATCAAGCATCTCTTCGATGGAAGCGGTGACGAAGATCCCTTTGTCCTTAGAGAGGAAATGAGGAGAACAATGGTCGAGAAAGTATTCCTCTTCAGGACCAAACAGCAACTAACCGAAGCGTTAGATAAAGCGGGCGAACTCAGGAAACGGTTCAACCACCTCCGACCCATCGCCGACCACAAGATCTGTAACCTTGACCTGATCCGTGCAATAGAACTGGACGACATGCTAAGTTTATCGGAGGCCATCATAGCTTCTGCCATAAGCCGTGAAGAATCACGTGGTTCCCACACGCGGCTGGATTTTGCGAAGCGCGACGACTCCCGCTACTTGAAACACACACTGGCGTACAGGACCCCTGACAGGCCACGAATCGAGTACTCAGAAGTCAGGATCACGAGATTTCGAGTTGAGGAGAGAAAGTATTGAAGTCCTCACCTACCAAGGTTCAATTGCGAATCCAACGTTTCAATCCGAAAACCGACACGACTCCTCACTATGATACATTTGAGATCTCAACAAAACCTGGAATGACAGTCCTAGATGCACTGTTTCAAGTCCTAGAAACGAAAGATCAATCACTTGCTTTCCGATACTCGTGTACAAGCGCTGTATGTGGAAGTTGCGCGGCGTTTATCAACGGACAACCAAGGCTAGCCTGCAAGACTCGGCTCAGCACGTTGGGCGCAGTTACCACGATTGGACCATTACCGCATCTTCCCGTAATTCGTGATTTGGTGGTTGATCTTCAACCATTCTTCCAAAAGAGTCGCATATTGAAACCCTACTTCGCTGCTCAACAACCGTACACTGAGAAAGAATTCATTCAAACACCAAAAGAAAGAGCAGCGATTAACTCTACAATCGACTGCATAGATTGTGGTGCATGCTTCTCCTCGTGCCCCTTAACGTGGACCGACAAGAAGTATCCTGGACCAGCCGCATTCGTGAAAGCCTACCGTTTCATCGCAGATACAAGGGATAGCGAAAGACTCGAACGACTCCAAACAGTGGGATGCGAAGATGGTATCTGGCGATGTCACACAGTGTTCAATTGCGCGGACTCATGTCCGAAGGCGATCAACCCAACATACTTCATCGAACAGCTGAAACGAATGGCAACCAGGCTTTCAATTCGGCAATTATGCAGTCTCCAAGGCTCCCGAGCAGATCGTTGATCCGAAATGATTCTGAATTAAGTCTCATGAAGTTTCAGTGAGGAAAAATGGGTTTAGAAAAAGTGAAGTCTGACCTCTACCGATGCTTCCGGTGTGGGTACTGCCGCGAAACGGTGAAGCCCCTAGCGGACACGCTCTCAGTATGTCCTGTTAGGGAGGAATTGTGGTTTGATCATTACGATGCGAGAGGAAGAGTTCTCCTTGCGAGAGCGCTAGTTGAAGGCAAGCTGGATTACACGGACAAACTCGTCGAAAGCGTCTACACCTGCACTGGCTGTGGCCTTTGCACAGAGGTATGCCCGATGTTTGAAGGTGAGAAAGTTGACATGCGCCGAATAATAAGGGCGTGGCGTGAGGAGATAGTTGAGAAAAACCTCGGCCCTCCGGACAGGTTGAAGGAAGTCAATTACAATACTGAAAAGAATTACAATCCATTAGGAAGGAACCCTGCTGAAAGGCTACGTTGGTCAATAGGCGTTGAAATCCCGGAAAAGGGGGATGTTGTCTACTTTGCTGGGTGCTATGCATCGTACAGGCAACCGGAAATCGCTAGATCCGCATCTCGTGTGCTCAGCAAGGGCAATGTCAAATTCGCCGTTTTGGAGGATGAAAAATGCTGCGGGCTACCGCAGATGTGGAACGGGGAAACTAAACTTGGAGAGAAACTGGTTTCGAGCAATGTAGAGGCGATAAAGCGGGCTGGCGCTAAGAAGGTGATCGCCACCTGTCCCGGTTGTTACATGGCTCTGAAATCCGACTATCCAGAGATAACTAGTAACAAACTGGATTTCGAAGTATATCACATGAGCGAGTTTCTGGCGGATCTCGTGGACAAAGGAGCACTTGAGTTGAAGAGGCTCGACAAGAGAGTGACATATCATGATCCATGTCACCTCGGTCGCTATTCCAAGATATACGAGCAGCCTAGGAGAGTGCTTGAGGCGGTGCCTGGAATAGAAATCATAGAAATGAAGAGGAACAGGGCAAACGCACAGTGCTGTGGCTGTGGCATTGTTGTAACACCCACCTTCCCGAAACTATCATTGAGCATCGCGGAGAAGAGGGTAGAAGAAGCCAAAGAGACAGGCGCGGAGGCAATAGTGACAGCTTGCCCCTCATGTGTCACGCAACTCAACCTTGCGGCTAGAAGGATGAGAGCAAACATTGAAGTCGTTGATTTAGTGGATCTGGTAGCAAGAGTACTAAAGTAGAGCAGGCCTCAACGAGATTGCTTTGCTCGCCTTCCAGTCAAGTTCAAATGAACGAGTGTCCGAGTTGCGGAACAATAGGAAAGTTGAGTAAGCCAATTGCATGTTAGCGGCGCCGCATGCGAAGAACCTTCACGTAAGTTGGCGAAAGTGCGGTAAGAATGAAGATTCCGAGAGTCATGATTGCCGCAACGCGCGCGAAGAGTGGGAAGACACTGATTTCATGCGCAATCATGTCGGCTTTTGTGAAACTCGGTTTGAAGGTTCAACCCTTCAAGGTCGGCCCAGATTTTATCGATCCATCCTATCACTCCATCGTAACAAAATCACCCTCACGTAACTTGGACAGTTACATGTTCAGCCGCGGCAGGCTGATGTGGGCGTTCGCCAGCCAGGCAGCGAAGGCTGATGTGAGCGTCATCGAGAGTGTCTTTGGTCTCTACGACAGCCCGGATGGGGTAAGTGAGCGAGGAAGCAGCGCTGAGGTTGCAAAACTGTTGGCGTGTCCAGTCATACTCATAGTCGACGCGGAGCGAACGAACAGGAGTCTCCTCGCTACGGTTCAGGGATTTCGCACGTTCGATCCAAATGTCAAGATCAAAGGAATCATATTGAATAGGATAGGCACTCGGAGGCAAGAAGAGAAAATCCGTGCCGCTGTTCATGCAATCGTGCCAGACATTGAAATCCTGGGGACTGTTCCGCGTAGCGCAATAATCGAAGAGCAATTCAAGTACAGACATCTAGGATTGGTCCCTACATCAGAACGCACACGGGAGTTAGAGCAATTAAAGAACACAATCGCTGCCACAGCAAATCATCTTGACATAATTAGTATTCGAAATATCGCTCAGACAACGGAAGATCTGGTGTTGCCCGAACCCCAGAAAGAAACCCCAACTAGAAGGGATGTGGTGGTGGGAGTGATTCGTGACAAGGCTTTCTCATTTTACTATCCGGAGAATCTAGAATATCTCGAAACCAACGCGAGCCAAGTCCACTACATAGATTCCTGTGTTGACTCCGAGTTGCCTGACATCGATCTCCTGTATATTGGCGGAGGATTCCCTGAAGTCTACGCGGCCGAACTTCAGAAGAATGAGAAGCTGATGGAAAGCATCCGCAAAAGCTGGTCCACAGGGATGCACATCTATGCTGAGTGTGGTGGCCTAATGTATCTAGCGAGCTCGATAGTTGATACTGATGGAAAAGCTCACAAATCGGTGGGGCTGATAAAGGGAGTTGTTCACGTGGAGGAGGTTCCTGTGGGACATGGGTATGTAAGACTCCAGACGACGCTACCGAATCCCTTAGCGATGCCCGGGACAGAATTGGTTGGACACGAATTCCACCATTCCCGCCTGGAGCTTGCGCATAAGCCAGTCTTCGCCTTTCAAGTGTTGCGCGGGCATGGGATCGACGGCGTGCATGACGGCATTCTGAGAGAACGACTCATTGCCATGTACACACACCTTCATGTCCACCATAACCCGAGTCTATTCGACAACTTGCTGGTTTCTGCGTCGCATCGAAACTAGTAAGCATGATTTGCCTACAGTAAGTTTTCACATTACCAGTAAGGGTAATGTTGAGCTGCCCGCATTTATGATCTATATAGAATCACGGCGGAATACATAACAAGACTTGCTTTCCCTAGCATCCTTGGCGCTGAGCATTGAGCGTAATCGATTACAAAGGTCAGAAAGTGACCGTTGACGAGGACGGTTTCCTCCAAGAGCCAGATAAATGGAACACTGGAATGGCGGAATTCTTCGCGAAGAATTATGAAAGCATCGAGAAGTTGAGCGACGAACACTGGAAGGTCATCAACTATCTGCGCGAGTATTACCTCAAATACAATATTGCTCCGCCGATTAGGATGCTCACGAAGCAAACTGGACTGACTCTCGCCAAGATCTATGAACTGTTTCCATCTGGGCCAGCAAAAGGAGCTTGCAAGATAGCGGGACTACCAAAGCCTACAGGCTGCGTTTAGGGGCAATCTCAGCCCCTTTCCTTCAGGTCCATGTCCACAAGGAGAACGCTGGTAGGCGCTTCAGTTGGCGATCTTGAAGTCATGGTTAGGCATTCTCCTAGTTCTTCAAGCCGTCGTCACAGGAGCACTATGGTTTCATTATCCGATTTTTCTGCTCTCCTATTTTGTAGTCTTACTCCTGTATGTTATAGATCACAACAGCGACTTTGACCAAGAGTGGATCGCCGTCGGAATGGCGGTCTTGTTGCTGACTTGGTTTCTTGCATTCTTCTCCATCGGAGGATAGGCTAACGAATCCACTGCTGTTCATATCCATCTTATCGTACATTTCAGTGGCGGTCTTCTTTGGTGGAATTATCTATCGCGTTTTGAAATGGCTGGTCGTACCGGTTCCGACCATGATAATGCTAACGCCCGCTCCAATTACTAGAATGGGTGTCGCTAAGAGGCTGGGGCTCGAATTTCTAAGCTTTGGAAGTTTGAGGAAAGCGGGGCGGAAACTTTGGCTTGGAGGCTGGCTCTTTCACTTGCTATTGGGGATAACACTTCTAACCCATATCGTGACCATTTTCTTTCCCGTAATCTGGTCCACGGTAGGGTACACGTGGTATGAGCTAGCAGGCTATGCTGGCATTTTGTTTGCAGCAGTCATATCTTTCCTGCTATTCAGAAGACTCGTCCATCCTGGTGTCCGCTTTTTTTCCAAATACTCCGACTACTTCCTCATCTTTCTAATCTTCAGCCTGGCGTTCCTTGGCGACTACACTCGAGCATTTGGTAAACTGGATCAAGGAGCTGTTTCCAGCTACCTCTACGGGTTGCTGACGCTTCAACCGGTCTTGCCCCCTTCCAACTTGGCATTTCTAACGCACTTTCTGCTAGCTCAGCTTTTCTTGATGTATATTCCGTTCAGCAAGGTCACACACCTAGTCGGTTGGGTCCTAGCACCCACGAGGAACCAGCGAAACATTGCGCGGTCAGAGTGGCATCGGAACCCTTGGAATCCTGAAGTAAAGCTTGAGCCTTGGGAGAGCTATGCAGCGAGATATCAGAAAGAGCTAGAGGAACTTGGACCCGGAGGCGAGAGGCGATGAAACTGGATTTAACTAACCCTGGTCAGAAATACAGTCTGCACGCCACACGGAAGAAGGACATGGAGACTATGGGACTCCCCTTCCCTCGTGAATGGAACCGTGAGAACTTCAATCTGCCACCAAATTGGAAGGAGGTGGCACTCGCGAAACTCGACGAACTGCGGCGAAAATATCGCGAACTCCAACTTTTCTTTGACATCTGCGTCGCCTGTGGCGCCTGCGCTGATAAGTGCCCGTTTTTCATTGCCACGGAAGATCCACATAATATGCCAGTGGCACGGCAGGAACTGCTTCGCTCCGTCTACCGCCGATATTTCACCACCGCCGGGAGACTGTTCAAAGGCCTCGCTGGCGGAAGGGAGCTGACCGAGGAGCTAATTCACGATTGGTACATTTATTTTTATCAATGCTCGCAATGTAGACGCTGCGCCGTCTTCTGCCCATACGGCATTGACACTGCGGTGTTCACGATGGCTGCGAGAGAGGTGATGACGGCAATAGGCCTTACCCCACGCTCACTCACCGAGTCCATCGCAAAGTGTGAGGTCGTCGGAAACCATATGGGAATGCAGCCCGCTGCAATGCTGAATAGTATCTCCTTTGCGGAGGAGGAGATCAAGGAAGAAACAGGAATTGAAGTCCATGTCCCCATCAACAAGAAGGGAGCGGAGATCCTTTTCATCGCGCCGTCCGCTGACTTTTTCGGCGAACCGCACTGGCTCACTTTCAAGGGTTACCTGAAGCTATTTCATCAAATCGGTCTCGACTACACGATGAGCACATACGCGAGTGAGGGTGGCAACTTTGGGACGTGGCTCAACTACGAGCATATGAAGAAGATTAATCGGAAGATCATGAAGGAAGCAGAACGCCTAGGCGTGAAGTGGATTCTAGGCGGCGAATGTGGCCACATGTGGCGCGTCTTGCATGCATACATGGGAACAATGAATGTGAACCCGGAGTTCTTGGAGGAGCCAATCTCGCCTATCACAGGTACCCGCTTCAAGAACGCTAGCTACAGCAAGGCCGTGCACGTCTGCGAATTCACAGCGGATCTAATCCGTCACCAAAAGCTACGCCTCGACCATAGCAAAAACGACCAGTACGTGGTGACCTTCAGCGATTCATGCAACCCCGCACGCTTCATGGGGCTCATCGAGGAACCACGATATATTCTTCAGAACGTCTGCAAGAACTTCGTGGAAATTGACCCCAGCGTAAACCGGGAGAGAACCATCTGTTGCACAGCAGGAGGAGGCCTCCTATCTGATGAGACGCTCGAACTTCGACTGCGGGCTATCAAGCCAAAGGTCGACGCCATTCGCGAGACTGGCGCCAACTTCCTTGCCCTCATCTGCGCCATCGACAAGGCGGTGTACCCAGAATACCTGAAGCACTACCGAATACCCGTTCAGGTAGGAGGCGTGCACGAGCTAGTAGGGAACGCCCTAGTGATTATGTAGCTCCCGAAGAGGGTAACCGACATGACCAAAATCAGCATACTGACCGGCAAGAAAATGATGGATACGACCAGCATTAGCTGTGTGAAGTGCTGCAAGAATCAATATCGAGGCTGCGAAGAAAAGGCATGTGGAGAAGCCCAAGAGAACAATTGCGGTAGGAACACACCCCCACCATTCTTCGGACAGTCACAGGTGAACAATTGATGGATCCGTTGATCATTGCGATCGCGTGGATCTTGCCCTACTTCACGATCGCAATATTCGTTGGAGGGGTAGCATTCAAAGTGCTCAACTGGCTCCTCCATCCTATGCCCGTGAAGTGGGCACTGTATCCCGCCCCGGCGTCAGGCGCCAAACGTCTGATCACGATTCTTGTGGAGGTGCTCACTCTCCGCAGCCACCTGAGAGGATACAAGCGACTCTGGGTGGGTGCGCTACTTTTTCACGTCGGCCTGTTCACAAGCTTCGCTCTGCACGCCTTCGTCAACCTCTGGTTCGCGCGAATCTACGACACCATATTTCAGCTCATCGGACTGACGAGAGGCGTCATAGAGTCCACGGCATTTTTGGTAGGAAGCGCGGCCGGCCTTATTACAACTGCGATAGTCGTGTATCCGTTTCTTCTAAATCGTGTCTTCGTTCGAGAGGTGCGAGAGATCTCATCATTCGCGGACTACGGTCCACTGATGCTGCTGCTTGTTACGATAGCCTTAGGCACCTACCTCCGCCTCTTCCACATTGTGGACCCGGCTCATCTCAGAACATATCTAGTTAGTCTCGCCGCCTTGAGCCCCATCCAGCCTCCTAGTGATCCGCTGTTCCTTCTCCATCTGCTGCTAGCTCAAATCTACCTGATCTATTTCCCATTCAGCAAACCAATGCATTTCATCGGACTACTCATCAACCAAAAGATCATCGCAACAGGGTAGATCAGCTCTGCAAACCCTAGACGAATACCTAGCGCTTCCAGTCGACGACGCCAAGTATGAGGAGTTGGCCCCCCGATTCATAGAGATCGTCAAGAAGCTCGACAAGAGTACTTTGTTTGGACGGATACTTTCCACTTCGCTGGATATCTGCAGCAAGTGTGGAGCTTGTGTGAAACACTGCCCGATTTACCTAGCTAGCGGCGAGCAACGCCTTTACAACCCTATAGTCAGAACGAATCTCTTGAGGAAACTTAGGCAGCATACAACCGTTACTGGTAAACTTGTACACCTCCTCAACAATCAGTTTAGCGGAACAGATCTGAAAGCGCTAGCGGAAAATCTCTACAGATGCACTCTCTGCCGCAGATGCAGTGAATTTTGCACCTTCAAGGTCGATAATGCATTGATGGTTCGAGAGGGTAGAGTTCTGTTGGACTCATTGGGCATCGCGCCACGAGAGCTTCGTGAGGATGGGACAGATAAACAACTAACTGTGGGAACGGCGACCGGGATGACCAAGGAGGCTTTTCTTGGCATACTACGCTTCATGGAAGACGATGTTCGGGAAAGAAAGGGAAAGACCATCCGCTTTCCCGTTGACCGCAAGGGAGCAAACATGTTAGTTATGCACAATGCTGGGGATTACCTCTCTTTCATGGGGGACGTTACGGGCATCGCGGAGGTGCTCGACTCTGTCGGAGCCGACTGGACTTTGAACTCGGGATTTAACGACGTCGTCAACTACGGTCTCTTTTTCAGTGATGACTATCTGCGTAAGATTATGAAACGCCACTTGGAGGTCGCGGAGAATCTTGGGGTGAAGACACTTGTGGTCGGTGAGTGCGGACACGCCTACAAGACGCTTAAGATCTTTGCGAGGCTGCTCTACCCGAAAGGCCGCGTCCCCTTCGAAATAAAGAGCATTCTGCAGGTGACAGATGAGTACTTGCGAAAAGGTGAGCTTCATTTGAATCCGGAAAAGAATCCTGAACCAGTCACGTTCCACGACTCCTGCAACTTAGCTAGGATGGGCGGACTATACGAAGAACCTAGGAGAATTCTCAGAGCGAGCTGCAAGGACTTTCGCGAGATGTATCCAAACCAGGAACTCAACTATTGCTGCGGAGGTGGAGGTGGCTTTGCCATTATGTCCGGACACAACTTTCTTGACTTCAGAATGAAGATCGCTGGCAAGATGAAGATAGATCAAGTCAAGGCTACTGAGGCTAGAAAAGTGGTGTCCGCTTGTTCCAATTGCAAGGCCCAACTACGTGAGCTTATCCAATACTATGGGCTGGATCGACAGGGTGTGACGCACTCAGGTGTCCATGAGTTGGTTGCGAACGCCTTGATTGAATAGGATCGCCAGTAGACTCATTATAGTATTCACTCTGGCCTTATATGCTGTCATCCTACGGTATACGAAATGAACTGACATGGTCTATGTCGTAACAGTAGACGAATCGAAGTGTACAGGCGACGGCGTCTGCGTTGACCTATGTCCAACAAAAGTCTTTGAAATCCGCCAAAGTGATAAGAAAGCCGTTGTCGCCCACCCAGACGAATGCTTGGGTTGCACTTCATGCGCAAACTCATGCGAACATCAAGCCATCACCGTTAATGAGTATTAATCAAAGGGCGACAAGGAAATGACGAACAATTCAGACACTCCCTTACTTGATGAATTAGAAAAGGGACGCTGGCCAAGTTTCGTAAAAGAAATGAAACGAATGGCTGTAACAAAACCCTACGCTAAGGAAATACTGAAACAAGTCGAAAAATCCTACGCAGACAAGCGGACTCACTGGAAACACGGTGGTATTGTGGGAGTCAAGGGCTATGGCGGTGGCGTGATTGGTAGGTATAGCGACCTGCCGGATATGAAGACGCCGGATGTCCACACCTTTAGGGTGATCCAGCCCGCAGGATGGTTTTACCGCACCGAAAAGCTCAGGAAACTCTGTGACATATGGGAAAAGTACGGAAGCGGCTTCACCAACTTTCATGGCTCGACAGGTGACATTATCCTCATGGGAGCGCGGACTAATGACTTGCAGCCATGTTTTGACGAAATGTCGGAAGCGGGATTCGATCTGGGAGGATCAGGAGGTGACGTTCGTTCTCTGAGCTGCTGCGCGGGACCCGCGCTTTGCGAGTATTCATGCTTTGACACACTTGACCTTTACCACGAGTTAACCATGGAGTTTCAAGACGAGATACACCGTCCACGTTATCCCTACAAGTTCAAATTCAAAATTTCAGGCTGCCCAAACGACTGCGTAGCTGCGATTGCCCGCTCGGACCTAGCGATTATCGGAACATGGCGAGATCCCTTGGCCATCGACCAGAAAATGGTCAACGACTATGAAAAAGAAGGCGCCAATGTAAGTGAGATCTGCAAGAACTGCCCAACAGCAGCAATCTCTTGGAATGGGAAAAAGTTTGAACAGAATCCAAAGGAATGCGTACGCTGCATGTACTGTCTGAATTCGATGCCTGGTGCAGTCCTCCCAGGCAGAGAAAGGGGAGCTACCTTGCTGATTGGGGGAAAGGCAACAATTCTTAATTCCGCATTCCTAGGGTGGGTACTCGTTCCGTTCATGAAGCTTGAGAAACCTTACACCGAACTCAAGACCCTTTCCCGAAAGATCATCGACTGGTTTGATGAGAACGCCAAGACTCGAGAGCGAACGGGTGAAGCGATCTATAGGCTTGGCATGAGGAAGTTCTTGGACGCGGTCGGATTGCCGCCTGTGCCTCAGATGGTATACAGGCCACGAGCCAACCCGTATTACTTCTGGAAACCTGAAGAGCTGCAAAGAGGTAAGTGAAATGACAAAGACCAACATCGGACCGATAAACTACCAACTTATGCTTCCCCCTATGATCAAGCGCAACTACGGCAAGTGGAAGACGCATCGAATCATTGATACGGGTGTGATTGAACATGTTTCGCAATCGGGCGAACCTCTCTACACTGTTAGGGCGGGCGCACCAAAGATCATCAGTGTTTATGGTGTTCGGGAAATATGCGACCTCGCAGACAAGTTCTGTGACGGCTACCTTAAGTTCACCAGTCGCACAAACATCGAATTCTTGGTGACGCAGAAGGAGAAGATAGCGCCTCTGATTGCTGAGCTAAAGCGGATGGGCCTTCCTGTGGGAGGAACCGGGTACTCATTCAAGACGATCATTCAATGTCCAGGCTGGCTGCATTGCCACACCGCGATTATAGATTCACCGGGAGTCGCGAAGGCTCTCCATGACGCCCTTTACGATTACTTCTTCAGAGATGACCTTCCAGCGAAGCTTAAGATCGCCATTGCGGGATGCCTCAACATGTGCGGCGCCATTCACTGTTCTGACATAGGCATAATCGGTATGCATCGGCGGCCACCGAGGGTGAACGATGAGATCGTGACCAAGCTCTGTGAGATCCCTACCCTCATAGCTAGCTGTCCTACAGCGGCAATTCGACCTAAAGGAAAATCGGTCGAGGTGAACCCTGATCGCTGTATGTACTGTGGCAACTGCTATACCGTCTGTCCTGGAATGGAGATTCATGATCCTGAATACGACTGCCTCTCAATCTGGGTAGGAGGCAAAGCAACGAATGCTAGGACGCCGCCTGCGTTCTCTCGACTGGCAATTCCCTATCTCCCCAATCATCCGCCGAGATGGCCCGAGACCATCAAGCAGACAAAGAACATCGTCGAAACCTGGCTCGCGCATGCGAAAGAGGGCGAGCGAATGGGAGATTGGATTGAGCGTATAAGCTGGGAAAGATTCTTCGAGTTGACTGGAATACCATTCACGGACAAGCATATCGACGACTTCATCTTCTCTGTGCCAACATTCCGCACGACGACTCAGTTCCGGTACTAAAAGAGCATAGGGGAGAACATGACAACCCCCACAATAGAGGAAGCAAAACAAAAAATCCTTCTGCATCTAGAGCGTGTTAAGCAGGGACTTAGCCGAGACATAGCGAGAGCGACCAAAATTGATAAGCATCTTGTTGATGAGGCGATAACCGACCTCATCGGGCAGGGAAAACTGAATTACGTGAACTACGGTGGCGTCACATACGTAGCCCTCGCTGGTGAGACCAGTAATTGAATGCCCATAGCACCCGCTTCTCTGCTCTCCGACAGGTGGGGATACGAAAGCCCTTCACGGCATACTCCATAGCACTGCTCTTCGCCATAGTGTGGAGAGGAATCCTAGCGCACCTGTTCTTTGGCGGTCTTCCTTAACCTTCAGAGCATCCATCGATTGATCTGCTTGATCGTTCGACCCGTCAACTCTTCCTTATCCACGATCTTTTCCTAAACTGACTTCAGGTGTCGCTTTGTATGCTACTTGACCTGCGTTTGGCCGAAAGAAACATCCTGGTGATAGGTGGCGGAGCTATTGGAGAACGGAAGGCCAGGAAATTCATCGCCGAGTCCGCCAATGTCACCGTTGCAAGCCTCAAACACACTTCTGGATTGAAGAAACTGAGTAGACAAGGAAAGGTTAAGCTTCTGTCGTTCGACGTGAAGACTGGTGAAGATATCAGCAGACTGATTGCCAATAACGATATTGTCATAGCAGCAACAGATGATCAAGTCCTGAACGAACGAATAGCATCTCAAGCGCGAGACGCTGAAGTGTTGGTTTGCGCTATCGACAATCCCTCGTGCAGTGACCTCCGCTTCCCTGCAATCGCGGAAAAAGGTGGAGTTCAAATCGCATTATACACACGCGGAAAAAGCCCCGCTATGGCAAAGTTGCTTCGGCAGAGGATAGAAAGGATCGTCAAAAGAGAAGATATCCTCCTGATAGAACTCATGGATTATGCAAGAGGTCTGGTTAAATCGCGCGTAAAGGACCGAAACCAACGAAGGCGCATCATATACACGATAATTCGAAGCAAGAAGATCGCATCACTGCTCAGAACGGGATCATTCAGGAAAGCTAAGATCCTTGCCAGAGAGATCGTTGAACGAGAGTGACATCGTCGTGATGAATGCACACTCTCGACTCAAGCGTGGTGTGCACTGGTGAAGATGGATGCGCAAGAGGCAAGGTCACGTATACATAGTGGGTGCCGGTCCGGGCGATCCTGACCTCATAACCGTGAAGGGGCTAAGACTTCTCAAGAGGGCGGATGTAGTAATCTACGACCGTCTTGTTCCAGCTTCCCTGCTAAGACACATCCCCCGCTCCGCGAAGAAGATCTATGTTGGAAAAGGTGCCGGCTGGCATACAATAGACCAGAAAGAAATTCACAAGATCACAATTGAACAGGCGCACGCAAGCAAAGTTATCCTCAGACTCAAAGGCGGTGACCCGTTCCTCTTCGGACGCGGAGGAGAGGAAGCTCAGAAGCTAAGGAAAGCGGGAATTGAATTCACAATCGTCCCAGGAGTAACATCCGCCATATCCGTTCCGGCATATGCAGGCATCCCCGTCACTCATCGAAAATACTCATCCTCCGTAGCCATAGCCACTGGCCATCAGGATCCGAACAAGAAACAGCGTGTGAATTGGAGAAAGCTTGCAACAGCCGTAGACACAATAATCGTTCTCATGGGGATGGGGAGCCTGAAGGAGATAATAGAAGAGTTGATTGAAGGAGGATTGAAACGAAATACAAGAGTTGCGATAATAGAGCGGGGAACAACCAACCGTCAAAGAACAGTCACTGGAACGCTTGGTAATATTGTTAACAGAGCAAGCTCGCACAGACTCCGTCCTCCTACGGTCATAGTCGTCGGAGAGATCGTTAAGCTTCATCGCGACCTAGATTGGATCGAATGAGATCCTGTCGTTAGCTGACTATTTTCCGAGTTTGCCTTGCCCAAAATAGATGCGGGTCCAGAAATTAACTCGTGCAAAGAGTTAAGGTGCCATTCAGAGAGCATACTGTGCTGTGATGTCAGTTGCTGGAGAAGGGATGTTACATGATGGCGGCTGGAAAGGCTGCCACTTTAGATGGTTCTGTGATGGTTGCGCGTAGCTGCGACGCGTTTGGAGATTACGCTCAACAGGTCCTTGCGGTACCGAGGAGAAGGCATGGATCCGAGGAAAAGTTGAGATTTGAAAAGTCAGAGGGCGTTGAGATAGCTCAGGTTCCGGAAACGTACGCCTACGTCGGTGTCATGTCGGTGGTTGAAGGGGAGGACATCCATACCGCTCAGGGAGGAATCAACGAGTTCCAGGTTTGTGCAGGAGCTTCTACTGGTGGCGTGGTCAGTAAGAAAGCCGAAGCGGTCTGCCCAAAGATGCCCACCTCCTTAGGCGATTACCGTATGACCCTAGTTCTCGAACGATGCAAAACCGCTCGCGAAGGGATCAGATTGATCGGTGAATTGACGGAGCGGTATGGTGCTCGAACGGACAACTATATCGTTGGAGATCCCAACGAGGCTTGGCTTTACGAAGAGTTTCGCGGTCGTCTCTGGGTCGCCGCTAAGGTTCCAGACGACTGCTTCGTCGTTGAGGCGAACACTTGCAGGATTGGAGAAGTGGATTTGAGCGATTCAAGGAATTTCATGGGTTCAAAGAACCTTCAGACCTTCGCGGTAGAAAACGATCTCCGCGAACCTAGCAACAAGGAACCCTTCAATGTGATGAAAACCTACAGCGCACAGAACGAGAAGGTGAAACAAGGCATCGCCGTTCCAGAATATGACAGACGCCGCACATGGCGAGGAACCAGCTTGCTATCACCATCTACAAACTTGAATCCTGAAGACCCAGCGGAAACCTATCCCCTCTTCGTAAAACCAAGCAGGAAACTGACCCCGAAAGACTTCCTCGCAATCTTCAACGACCACTACCAAGGAACGAAATTCGACTCCTACGGAGCGAACGCGGATCAGTATACACCGGCGGTGGCAAGGGGTAGGGCGGATTGGTGGGATGATCCCGCACGGAAAAAGTCTACTGAATATCAATTCCGGTTGAACAAAAGGTTCCAGTACCAGATGGCTCCGGTCTGGGGAACAGAACGCATTATCGGCACCACGGCCGCTGTAACGACCTGGTGCGCTCAGCTGAGAGGCAATGTGCCAAACGCAATAGGAGGACTTCTCTGGACGGGTTTGGCGGAAGGACCTACCAGCGCTCATGTGCCGTTCTATTCAGGAATAACCAAAACTCCTAGAGCGTATACTGTTGGTTCGCAACGATATGAGCCGATGCCAACCGAAGTTCTCTCCGGCAGCATTTACGATGAAGAATCCGCTTACTGGACCTTTCGACACATCTCCAACCTAGTGAACTTGTTCTATACCGCAACGAAGGAGGATGTGATCCCAGTTTGGCGTCAGTGGGAAGAGGAGCTGTACAGGATGCAACCGTTAATCGAGAAAACTGCCCTCGATCTCCTTCAGAAAGATCCCAGCATAGCTCTCAATTACCTGACCAGTTACAGTAACATGAAAGCCGCTGAAGCTCTTGAGATCGCCAGATCAATGATCAGCAAGCTTCATACGATAATTGCTCATTGCAACACGCCGCTTTGAACGACATTCGAAGAACTCTGGCATTACGCGCACAGGTAACTGCTGAACAGAAAGGCAAAACCCTGTAGTTTGAATGAAGTGAGAAGCTTTTGCGTGCGAAGATTTCTGGGAATTGCGATGTCGTAATAGTTGGAGCGGGCATCGTTGGATTAGCCAGCGCCTATCACATACTGAATCAGGATCCAAGCTGCAGAGTTGTCATTGTTGAGAAAGCCTCATCCCCTGGACAAGGAGACACGGCCAAGAGTGTAGCTGGAGTCAGAAACACATTCACGTCTGAAGTCAATCGCCTCCTCTCGGAAACCTCGATCGACTTCTACAGGCATTTACAAGTGGATTTAGGATTCGACATACGCCTAGAGTTTGTGGGCTATCTATGGCTTCTGACGACCCATCTTCTGGAACATCTTGAACCCGTTATCCACCAAATGGAAAAGGACGGCGTGGAACTGAAGCTCTGGGAACATGAACAACTATCAGAGATGCTTCCGAATACACGACTAAGAATCGATCCTAGCGACCAAGAAGCACAGATCATGGGGCTCTCAAGCATCGTGAAAGGGTTGCAGGGCATCAAATGCGGAACCGTGGCGCCGGAGAAGATTGTTGAGTTCTACGAAAAACAAGTTCGCGCGATGAGGGGCGTCGTGCGTTACGGAGAGCGGGTCAGATCGATAATCCTCGAGCCGCATCACAAACTGGGAGTACCCGGTGAGCCTCTTGTTTGGCAGGATATTGGAGTAAAAGGAGTGGTTACTGAACGAGGAGAGATCCGAGCTGAACAAACGATTGTGGCAGCTGGGGGGTGGAGTACGGAGCTGCTCGACACAATAGGCGTTGACTCTCACGTTAGAACCAAGAAGCGTCAGGTCTTCGCGGTTAAGGGCACCGATGTGAACACGTTGCTCTATTCCAGGGGATTCAACGAACAGGGAGTTCTTCCTCTAACAATCGTACCGCCCCGTTTGGTGTACATGAAACCAAACGGCGCGGCGGGAAGCTTCTGGATCGGAGTTTCAGACTATCTCGGAAGACATTTCACGTTCGAAGAGGAACCTATGGCTGAGGACCACTTCTACACACACAATATTCACCCGATACTGTCGCATTACTTTCCGTGCTTCAGGAATGCAAGGCCATTCAACAAATGGGCGGGGCATTATGACATAAACACAATTGACGCCAATCCATACGTCTTCGAAGACTCCGGGCTCATCGTAGCTGCCGGAACAAGTGGAAGCGGGGTCATGAAGGCTGATGCAATTGGAAGAATAGTGGCAGCAAGCCAAGCACGAAAGGACTTCGCCACTCTTTACAGCGACAAACAATTCAAGGTGGCAAAACTAGGCGTCCAGACACGTGAAGTGGAACCTGAGCAATTCGTAATCTAACCTACGATAGCGACGGAACCAATGCCCAGAACCGACTGCGCGAAGATGTGATTCACCTGGATACGAAGCCTAAGATGTCAGCTTCGAGAAGACGTATGGAAGCACTCCACCATCCCGATAGTACTTCAACTCGACCTCATTATCCAGTCTCGCAACAACCTCGAACCCTATCTCCTTGTTTTTCGATCTCGCCTTTACCGATAGCCGTGACCGCGGACTCTTGATCTGCGCTATGCCTTCCACATCAAACACCTCATCGCCCTGAAGACCCAGACTCTTCCAGCTTTGGCCTGACGAGAATTCAAGCGGAAGAACGCCCATGGCCACAAGGTTGCTTCGATGGATTCTCTCATAATTCTCCGCTATCACTGCCCGGACTCCTTGCAGTTTTGGCGCTTTGGCCGCCCAATCTCTCGAACTACCAGATCCATATTGCTTCCCGGCCAAGATGATTAATGGAACATGTTCAGTTTCATAGCGAACTGCAGCATCATAGATCGATGTCAATTCTCCCGACGGGTAATGAGTTGTCCATCCGCCTTCCTTGCCCTTCGCGAGAACATTCCTTAGGCGGATATTACTGAAGCCACCTCTCACCATCACCTCGTGATTTCCTCTTCGGCTTCCGTACGTGCTGAACTGAACGCGGGAGACGCCGTGTTCCTTCAGGTACTTGCCGGCGGGGCTATCTTCGGCTATGGATCCTGCCGGTGAAATATGATCGGTTGTTACCTTGTCTTCGAAGACAGCAAGGACCCGTGCGCTTTTAACATCCGTCAACTCTCCGCCATTTTTCCTCACTGTGAACCAAGGTGGTTCTCGAATGTAGGTTGACTTCTCATCCCAAGCGTATACGTCGCCGGTTGGTGACTTTAGGCTGCGCCATTCGTCGTCGCCTTCCAGCGGATTTGCATACCGCCCCTCGTAGAGTTTGGCTGATAGAGAATTCGATACGACTTCGCGAATCTCGTTCATTGTTGGCCAGATGTCCTTCAAGAAAACCTTTCTTCCTTCGCTGGTTGTTCCTAGGGGTTCCTTATGGAAATCGAAGTCAATTCTTCCCGCCAGGGCATACGCGACCACTAACATTGGGGACATGAGGAAGGAGGCTCTTACCAGCGGGTGAATTCTCCCCTCGAAGTTCCTGTTCCCGCTTAGGACAGCCACTGAGTATAGATCATGTTCTTTGATCTCCTTCTCAATCTCTGGGGCAAGCGGACCGCTGTTGCCGATGCATGTTGTACATCCGTAGCCCACAATGTTGAATCCTAGCTGCGTTAGGAACGGTAAGAGATTTGATCTTGTGAGGTAGTCTGTAACGACGGTGGAACCGGGGGCCAAACTTGTTTTGACGAATGTCTTGGGTTTGAGATTCAGTGAGATAGCTCGCTTGGCGATTAGTCCAGCGCCTATCATTACAGTCGGGTTGGAGGTATTCGTGCAACTCGTTATGGCAGCTATCACAATCGACCCATGACCTAACACACCACACTTTGGGACACCATCGCTCTTCCCACTGCCAGCTGGATGTAGGACCTGATAACTACTTCCTGCGCTCTGTGAAGTGCCCGCTAAGACTGGTTTGGCTTTCTTTGCGTAATGTTCAATGAGGTTGCGGACAACCGAAGGCGCTACTCTGAGCGGAACTCGTTCATCTGGGTTACGAGGGCCAGCCACTGTCGGATCTATCTTCGAAAGGTCGATCTCGATTATCTTCGAATATTTCGCGTGCGAATTGCCTCGCTTCATGAACATGTTCTGGCGTAAGCAATAGTTCTTAACGAATTCAGCGTGTTCTCGTGTTCTTCCCGTACCAAGCAAGTATTCGATGGTGCTGTCGTCGACGGGGGAGAAGCCCACTGTTGCTCCGTACTCGGGCGACATGTTTCCAATTGTCGCCCTGTCAGGCACGCTCAGCTGGCTGTAGGCCTCACCAAAATACTCTACGAAGGCTCCCACGACGCCTTCCTTCCTTAGAGATTCCGTCACCATCAAGACGATGTCGGTCGGCGTTGCGCCTTCCTGAAGTTTCCCTGTAAATCTTACTCCTACCACTCTCGGTATGGGCATGTAGTAGGGTTCACCTAACATCACTGCTTCCGCTTCTATCCCACCGACGCCCCATCCCAATACGCCGAGACCATTTACCATAGTGGTGTGCGAATCGGCTCCGAGCAGCGTGTCAGGAAATGCTGCCAAGGCTTCGTTGACATCTCGCAACGCCACCACATTGGCCAAGTATTCTAAGTTGACTTGATGGCAGATTCCCTTACCAGGCGGAAAGATTCTCATCTCGTTGAAGGATGATTGCGCCCACTTCAATAATGAATATCGTTCAGTGTTTCTCTCGTACTCCCTCTCCAGATTGGTGAAGAGAGCGTTCATAGAACCCCAAGCATCGACTTGGACGGAGTGATCGATTATCAGGTCTACGGGCACCTTAGAGTTGACGACTCGTGGATCGCGTCCCATTCTTGCGAAGGCGGTTCGCATTGCGGCGAGATCCACAATCAACGGAACACCCGTGTAATCCTGCAGAAGAACTCTGTACGGCATGAACGGAAGTTCCGAACCTACACTATTCGGCCAATCTGCAAGCAATCTAACAGCTTCACTCGCACCCGGAACCTTCTCGGCATGTCGTAGAGTGTTCTCAAGAAGCACTCGGATGGAGTACGGAATAGAATCTAGGTCGCACCCAATCTCCTTCAATCTGGTTATGTCGTAGTAGACAGCCCTTCCCATGTACGTATCGATGGACGTTTTGGCGAAATCGAATTTCTCCGCCATGATGAGTCGACGCCAGTTTCACGAGTTACTTCTATTTGTAGTTTCGTTTGGACTTGCAAGAATGCACTTTCGCTGCCTAAGTATAATTAAGATCGGGTTAAGGTAAGTACTTCTCGTTTTGCTTGGCTGGTTCAGTGCCCAGAGAAAGACAAGATCAGCTATGATAGTAAATCGCTGTCATGGTGCTGATCGTGCCAAGTACTTGTCGAGATCCATCAAGTGGACTGATTTGGTTTTCTGCAAGTGTTCTGGAACTGTGAACAGGTCTACTGCTGTCATCGCTAGAGCCTTAGCTCCATCGATCAAAGCTTTGTGCCCCATATCGCTAATCGTTGCTTTCGCTGAGGTGACGCTGTGCCATGGAATTTCTTCCTTGCTTATCGATATGCTAATTTCCAGTGATGGAACTTTCTTGGTTACGTCAGAGAAGTCTGTGCTTCCCGCCGGCTCCTTTCTTGTTGATACTCTCCAGTCTTCAGTCTCAACGCCGAGTTTCAGCAGATTCTTGTATCCAAGTTCAGTCAGATACAGGTTTGGTGTGCCAGCTTCACGGCTTGTCATTCTTCTTCGAACGAAATCAAACTCGCAGCCGGTCATCAAGGCGGCTCCTTTTGCGCAGTTCTGAACCGCTTCTATGATTTCTTCCAGGTAATTCTTGTCTTCGCTCCGGCATGCTCCGTAGCAGCGTGCGATCTCTGGGATAACGTTCCCCGCGGTTCCTCCTTCAGTTAGTATCCAGTGGATGACCGGAGTGTAGGGTCTACCCCGTCTAAGCTGCTGCCTGAAGGCATTTACGCCGCTGAGGAACAAGAGCGCAGCCTGCAAAGCATTCCTACCAGTCCATGGATCTGCGGCGGCGTGCGCGCTCTTGCCATGAAAGACGACATCTATGTATTGTGCTATCAGAGCGCCTCTTCCAACCTCAGTTATGCCTGCTGTTGGATGTATCATGATTGCAGCGTCTATGTTTTCGAAGACGCCTTTATCACACATGATTTGCTTGCTGAATTGGCAGGGCCATCCTCCGGGAGGACCTCCTTTCCGGTTCTCTTCAGCGGGACAACCTAAGACAATAATCTCCCCGTTCAGCTCCTTCATGACCTTGCTTAGGGCGATCCCAGCTCCGATTGCCCCCGTGCCTATTATGTTATGGCCGCAGCCGTGACCAATGCCTTCAAGCGCATCATACTCAGCCAGAATTGCCGCCTTGGGCCCGGAGCCTTTCCCATTGTAACTTGCCTTGAAGGAAGTGGGCATGTTGAGGAATGGTTTCTCGACTTTGAATCCGTGTTTCTCAAGTTCGTTGGCCAAGAGTTTGGAAGCTTCGACTTCTTCGCATCCGTATTCCGGATGCTGGTAAAGCCAATCACTCATTTCGATGAGTCTACTCGAGATCGTATTGACTTGGTCTTGCACCAATTTCTTGTAGTGTTCTACATCGGTCATTTGGTTTCGTCGCTAGAAAACGTGTTTTCAAGTAATAGTGCTTACGGTAATCCATCGATAACGTTAGTGATGGTAATTGCTATCATTATTTGTTGTCGCAGAACATGTTGATGATACTGACTGCCGCAGAGACGCGGCAGCCGGGCTAGTAAGCCGTATAAGAAAAGATTCAACACATTGACCGCGTGGTCATATGTCTACGATGGGAAAGAAAAAAGCTTTGAAGTGGATTTCTGATAACGAGTCACGCATAATCCGAATCAGCGACAGCATTTGGGAATTTGCTGAACTCGGACTGCAAGAATTCAAATCATCAGCTCTGCTGGCTGAGGAACTGAAAAAGGGCGGGTTCAAGGTTGAGATGGGCGTCGCGGGCATGCCCACGGCCTTCGTGGCAACTTACGGATCAGGTAAACCTGCGATTGGAATAATGGGTGAATACGACGCCCTAGCTGGCGTGTCGCAGAAGGCTGTTCCCCACAAAGAACCACTCGTGGAAAGCGCCCCAGGTCACGGTTGCGGCCACAACATCCACGGTACCTCGGGAATGGCCGCAGCAATAGCTACCAAGGTTGCGATGGAAGAGGCTGGACTCAAAGGCACAGTGAAGTTCTTTGGAACTCCCGCAGAGGAGACCGCGGGTGGGAAAGTGTACATGGTGAGGGACGGTGTCTTCGACGGTATGGACGCGGTTCTTAGCCACCATCCAGGCTCAATGAACACGGGCGGCTACTCAGGTAACAATGCAGTGAACGATGTCAAGTTCCATTTCTACGGCATCGCCGCACACGCAGCCGGTTCTCCAGAACAGGGGAGAAGCGCAATAGACGCGGTGGAACTGATGAATGTTGGTGTAAACTACCTCAGGGAACACATAATCCAAGAGGCTCGGATACACTACGTGGTGAGTTCAGGCGGTGAGCAACCAAACGTTGTTCCAGCATACGCAAGCTCTTGGTACTACGTACGGGCTCCTGAGCGAGATCAAGTCGAGCAGATATACAATAGGGTCCTTGAGATTGCTAAGGGCGCCGCCATGATGACGGGGACGACGCTGAAGGTAGAGTTCGTTGGCGGTTTGTACAACAAGATCCTAAACCGAACATTGAATGATCTCATAGTCAACAACATGAGAGAGATCGGACCGCCCGAGTATACTGAGGAGGAGAAGAGGTTCGCGAAAGATATTTCAAGAACAATAACGCCGGAGGCAAAGAGAGACTGGCTCATCAAATCCAAGCGACCAGACTGGGAAAAACTTGTGGATATTGACATAGATCGAACAGTCCCCGACAATTGGGAAAGGTGGGGTGCAGGATCCACTGATGTTTCAGACGTGAGCTGGAAGGTCCCAGCGATGGAACTGACAACTGCAACGTTCGTGTTGGGAAGCCCCGGTCACTCTTGGCAGAATGCCGCGCAGGCAGGCATGGGGATCGGGCACAAATCTCTAATCTTTGCAGCGAAGACGATGACTGCATCCGCCCTCGATCTGATGACCAAACCCAATCTACTGAAGAAGGTTAAAGATGAGTTCGCACAGAGACTTGGTCGAAGAGTCTACAAGTCTCCGTTGCCGCCTGAGATGAAGCCTGCGCTGGACATGTGGAAGAAGAAATAAAGAGTCAGCTAACGTTTCATCTGATTCAACTCGTCCGTCTGCCGTTCGTTAACATCTGTCAAGATTCATGACCTAGGCCTCAAGCCGTTCTTGACATGAATGACGCATCAATTGTCCGGCACTAGATATCACATCAACTCTTCGTGCAGTGTTGAATACAAGATCTGTCTTTGTCACTCAAGGCCAACCCGTTTTCGAATTCTGGATTTTCTAAAACGATATTCGGTTCCAGCCGTGTGCGTCATTTCCACGTCGAAGGAAAAATAGTTCATCGTTTTTCACCGAAAACTGGTCGACATCTACATTGTAGATCAACTCAGTTAATCGTGTCCTACGCGTAGTTTTGATGCTCCGACCTGAATGATTCATCCATTTTGGTTAATAGGCAACTATGCGTTGTAGTTGCCACCGAAAAAATCGGGAGCGAATCATTCGTGAAAACGCGTAACTATGTGATAGCACTTTTGGTTCTTGTCACAGCCATGGCAGCAATCGAGACAAACACCAGCCTAGTATCAGCAGATACGTGCGTGGCGCAGCTCACCTATCCCATCATGCCAGTGTTGTACACTTATTCGAACGTTCCAATCGTGGTACCAGTATCAGCCTCCTGCACAACTTACTACGGCAGCCAATTGTACGCGACCGGCACGGCATACGACATGAACGTAGGCGCTGGCTTGGGCTCGGTGAGCACGGTTATGGATTCCGTGAATGGGGGCACAGTATTCAACGGCCAATTGGGTTTCAATTTGCCTCCGTCAACGCAGGGCCACTCATTACAGATCTCCGTATCCATCTACAATGGTCAATATGGCAACTTGTTAACCTCGGCCACTGAAACGATCCAAGTTGGAAATGGAACTCAGCAGTACGTTACTACCACGGTGACTCAGCAGGCGCCCTACGCTTATCCGTACTCGTCGCAACCCTACCAGTCGTACCCGGCGCAATCCTACCAGTCTCCATTCCAATCAGCATTTCAGAACCTCTCTCGATTTCAACTCTTCCAGCGACAGGCACTGTATCAATCACAAAGATCCGACAATACAACAATTCTCAGTTACATTGCAATCGCAGCCATATTGGCAGCTGTCGTAATAGCAACGGCTGGTTTAGTCGTGTACGGACGAAGGCAACAAAACTGGCCCACCATGCAGCCTCCACCTCGTTGAACCAGAATAGCCACGTATCCGAACATCCACCTTTTTTTGACCGCCTTATTGAATAATATTTGCCATTCTTGATGAGCTAAAGCGATTCTGCAATTTGCAGGCTACGGCACGAATTGAATCAGCGCAACGGTGCTGAGCGTCACTGCGTTTGGTGCAAACGGTTTGTTCTCCGCGTTGGAGCGACCCGGTTGATTCAGTAATTGGAACAGAGTGTAGTTTTGAACGTAGTCGCTATCGCTAACAACGCCGTCCGCGGCCACCACCACCGTGTAGCCCCTGAGGGCCGCTTCAAATGCTGTGTAGAGAACAGCGCCATTTGCAGCGATGCCTACGACAACTACTGTCTTTGCTCCCTTGTCCCTTAGCCAAGCATCGAGTTCTGTTCCGTAGAACTTGTCGGCTCCCTTGTCGTTGGTGATTACGACCTCGCCTGTGCGGTTGGACAATTCCCGGACGGGAATCCTTGTGTATGCAATGGGGACTCTCACGTCTCTAGCCTTGGTTAGAAGTGCTTGGACATTGGGCAGTGTGGCGTTACACATTGCCCTCCTATAACAGATGCTGGGTGTGAAGTCGAGTAGCAGAAGAGCTGTGCTTTTCGTGTCTAACCCTACGGGTGCGAAAGCCGGGAGACTTGGAGCTCTTGCCCTTTCAAGGACGCTTGTTAATTGGGCGAGCTGCGTTTGGAAGACTACGTATGCTCCGCCAGCACCAACCACCAAACCAATCATGAGAACTGCGACCAAGATCGCAGGGAACCTTCTGCGGCTTGCGTCCGATGAATGCATACTATGTCCATCCATATTTGTTACTATATGAATTTGGTAACCATCTCTAAACCCTCTGGGTCGAGTGCAGTAACCCCATAGCTAGATAGAGCAACGAGTCTCCTTGCGGTTTTTTCGAAAGAGTCTGACGTCATGGTTTCCATCCCGTCTTTGACTCATCTTCCTTTCTTCTTCCGAATGAACACCTCAGGATTCACTGATCGCCTACACCCGACTCATATGACGCTTCATGATGAGCCATCCGCTAGTCAAGAGAATTCTCCTGAATTCAGATAGGCCCACTCAGATCGATACTCTTGGATCCGTTAACGAACCGACCCCCGGACGGAGACCTTATTGAAACAACAAAAGCAACAGATTGTTCAGAGGTTGATTTTAATTCACGATTTTGCAGTCTTGTGCCCATGAAAGAAAAAGGCGAACTTGTCGAGAGCATGTTTGTGCGCGTCGATCATAGAGCCCTGACCTACTTCGTTGTAGAAGTCCTACAGAAGTTCGGCGTACCTAAGGACGACGCGGTGATCACGTCTCAAAACTTGGTCAAAGCAGACCTCAGAGGGATAGAATCTCATGGGGTGGCGAGGTTGAAACGATACACTGACGGCCTGAAGAACGGTCCGGTGAAAGCGCATCCCAACATGAAGATTATTCGCGAGTCTCCGGTCACGGCCTTGCTTGACGGTAACTTTGGACTCGGCCAGGTCGTTTCCCATAAGGCAATGAATCTCGCCATCGAGAAAGCAGAGAAGAACTCTGTAGGCTTAGTTGGCGTTCGCAACAGCAACCACTTCGGTATTGCCGGATTCTACGGCCTAATGGCGTTGGAGCGCGATCTAATAGGGCTCGTTATGACAAATGCTCGCCCTCTTGTCGCCCCCACCTTCTCAAGACAGAAGAGGATTGGCACGAATCCCATATGCGTGGCCGTGCCCACATCTGGCAAAGGGTTTGTGTTCGACATGGCCACAAGCGTTGTCCCTTCAGGAAAATTGGAGGTAGCCAAGAGGCTTCACGAGAAAGTTCCCTTGAATTGGGGCATCGACCCCAAAGGCGACGTCACCGATGACCCTGACAACATATTCAAAGGTGCACTGCTCCCTCTCGGAGGCCTAGGCGAAATTCTTGGAGGTCACAAAGGTTATGGTTTAGCAGTAGTCGTGGAGATTTTTTCAAGTATACTTACAGGAGCAAATTGGGGGATAACGGTCGGAGAAACACAGGGCCCCGCTCCCGCGAACGTTGGACATTTCTTCGGAGCAATTGACCCGGAAGCATTCATGCCACTACCCGAGTTCAAATCCCGAATGGAACAGTTGATTAGATCCCTCAAGTCAGCCGAAAAACTGGCAGGAACCGAAGAAATTTACGTTGCGGGTGAGAAGTCCGCGTACACGGAAGAAGTCAGAGAGAAGATTGGCGTAGCACTGGATCATGAGACGATTAAGATGCTCAGGTCATTGAGCAGCGAGACCGGCGTGCCCTTTCCGCTAAGCAAGTAGAAACAATCATCTCATTACAGAATCGCGATCCGCGATGAAACCCTGGGGTGTTACGGTTATTGGAGGCGGAATCCTAGGCACATCTGTCGCCTATTGGCTCTCTCGCAGATACGACGATCGGATCGCAGTCGTAGAGAAGGAACCCCAAGTCGCGCAACACTCCTCCCGCCGAAACACTGGGATCACCCACCGGCCCTTCTACCTCGATCCAGCGAAACAGCACGTCTTCGCGAGATCTGCTCAGACGGCCTACTGGATGTGGAAGATTTACGCGAAGGAACGCCATCTGCCCTGGAATCCTGTCGGAACCTTTGAGGTTGCAACACAAGAGAAACAAGTGGCTCGTCTAGAAACCTATTATCGTTGGGGTCAAGAGAATGGCATGACCCCCAGCGAGCTTCAACTCCTGACACCTGAGCAAGTCAAGCAGTACGAGCCCCACGTTCAGTGCCACGGTGCCATTTGGTCGAAGACAGACACCGCGGTAGACTATGGAGTATTTACGAATTCACTACGAGCCGACGCGGAGAGACATGGTGTGAAGTTTGTGATGGGCAGCGAAGTCAAAACAATAAGAATCCACGGGGATGTTCTCGACATTGATCTGGTTGATGGATCCGAGCCGGTCAAGACGCGCTTTCTGATAAACTGCGCAGGTGGCAGATCCATTCACATAGCTCACATGTTGAATGTCGGACGTAACTACACGGATCTGAACTTCAGAGGCGAATACTGGAGAGTCCGCGATGACCAGACGCATCTAGCGAACCGTTGCATCTACACCGTTCCTCGACATCCAGAATTTCCCTTCTTGGATCCCCATTGGATAATCCGTACCGATGGCCACTGCGAGATCGGCCCTAATGCCGTGCCCGTGGCTGGACCCTACACCTACACGGGATTCTTCAGCAATCCGGTCGAACTGATAGAAAAGATACTGGGCCCTCCTATTCGCAACAAGCTGTTGCTGCTCTTCAACGCTGAATTCCTAAACCTTTCAAGGCAGGAGTGGAAGTCCTCGATTTACAAATCAGTCATGGCCGAACGGGCACAAGAATTCCTTCCAGAACTCAAACTTGAATATTTGACAACGCCAGGAATAGCTGGAATCCGATCCGCTGTAATTGACCAAAATGGCAGCTTCATTAAGGAAGCGATCGAGCTTCCAGGCCCCATGTCCTATCACATTACCAATTACAACTCCCCCGGTGCCACAGGCGCCCCAGCATACGCCGCATGGTTGGTGAGGAAACTTGAGTCGAAAGGTTACCTTGACCATCTCAAACCAAAACGCGACCAATCCAGACGACTTTGGGATTTCAACGCTGTGTGCGACGCAATAGACACGCCTCCGGCATGAAGATCTGGCGGACCAAGTAAGACTGAGCATCGAACCTCATGCCAAAGGGAAATGGGGCGCAGTCGAAGTCTTAGCAGCTCTCCTAGTATCACAGAGAATCATTTGAATTAGGAATTACTTAGATCTTCTTTGAGGCGGCTTGCCAGCGTTCCATTCTTCCAATCGAGTTCCATCTTGGCAACTAAGCTTTTCAATGGTTCGGGAGTCGGTTTAGCTCCACCCTTGGACTTGAGACTTCAATCATATCCCTCTCTTTACCCCTTTGACAAAACCGTGAGGCGATATCTTGCCAGAACACGCGACAGATCCCAAATCATCTTTTCAACCAATAGAACTCAATGAACGGGATGTCCCACTAACCACACTTGATCTTGAATGCTATCACGTCACAAATGTCACGCCAGCACTTTAATGGCAGTACGCGGTGACTTTTCGAGATGAACCGAGTAGGGTCGGCCGTACTGCCCCTTCATGGTGGGCGTGCTCCAAGTTGGCTCTTCCAACGAATGAAGAGTCTAGGAGCCGAAATTGTGAGCGTGATCATTGACGAATTCGGAAAGGATGAGCTTCTGCGACGATTATCGAATCCTTTCTGGTTCCAGTCTCTCGGGTGTGTTCTGGGTTATGATTGGCACAGTTCCGGAGTAACGACCGTTCTGACGGCCGTCCTCAGAGAGGTTGTTGATCCAAGTGTCACCGGCATTGCCGTGTGTGGTGGCAAAGGAAAACGGTCAACTCTAAGCCTCAATGAGATCCGCGAATATGGATCGCTCTATCACCTCTCAGACGAACAGATTCAGCGGCTGGAGTACGCTAGCAGACTCGCTGCGAAAGTGGATAATGCGGCCATACAAGCCGACTACGCTTTGTACCATCATTGCTTCTTCATGACCTCCGACGGAAATTGGTCTGTTGTGCAACAGGGAATGAGCGCTTCAGATAGTACGGCTAGGAGATATCATTGGCTCTCTGAGCATGTGAGGAGTTTCGTGGACAAGCCACACGAAGCCATTGTAGGTGAAAAGATCCGACAATTGGCACTCGACATGACATCGCAGGATAGTGAGGGATGCAGAAACGTTTCTTTGGATTTGGTAAAGGAGAGTGTTGGAAGAGTGAAGACTGATCTCTTGTCACTGCGACCTAAGAATCAAAGGGCTCTTACGGAATGGATGCCTGAATTCAAGGACAGAAGCCCCGTACTACAGACTCTCAGTATGCCACGCAAGATAAATTGGGATGCCGTCAAGCGAGCCTACGAATTTCAGCCCAGCAACTACGAAGAACTCCTCAGCACTGAGGGGATAGGACCAGGTGCCGTCAGAGCCTTAGCCCTCATATCCGAGATCATTTACGGGGCAAGACCCAGCTGGAGAGACCCAGTCAAGTATTCCTTCGCGCTTGGAGGTAAGGACGGAGTACCCTTCCCAGTCGACCGCAGGTCGTATGACGAAGCCACCCAGTTCATTAGATCTCTAATTGACAAGGCTAAATTGGAAGGAAGAGAAAAGTACGGGGCTCTGGAAAGGCTGAAGTCTATGACAACAGTCTAATCGAGAGAAACCGTTGCCTAAGGGAATAACCACGCCAACAAAACGAGCGGACATGCCAAATTTCACAACCGCGGAAAAGCGTTTCTTAGATAAGAATGAGATCGCCAGACTCGCAACAGTCTCTTCTGACGGGATGCCGCATGTTGTGCCAGTGAGCTACATCTTCAGAAACGGAGTATTTCTTATCGCAATAGATTACGAAACAAAAAAGTATCGAAATATCCTGCACAACCCGCAAGTAGCGTTGGTCGTAGATGCTATTCGTCCGAACCGTGGCGTTCTGATTCAAGGGCGTGCGGAGATCTTTGAGAGAGGAATTGAATTTCAGAGCGCGTACAAGGTCTTTCACAAGAAGTTCAGCTGGGTGAGAGCCGATCCTTGGAAAGAGGGCGAAGCACCCTTCATCAGAATCCAACCCTCAACGAGGGCGAGCTGGGGCTTTCGATAACGTTCGAGTTTCACACGGACTCAGTCCTATTCTGGCATTTTGACCAACGTTCAGGAATCCGAGCGGCTATCGTGTGCTTTTGACTTGCACTTATATCCGCCTCCGTTCGCAACTACTGAATCGGATCGGTATACTGATGATGAAATCGGAAAAACAGTACAAAGTGGTATGCCCTCTCTTTCTCGACAAAGATCCTGAGTTTGAAGAGGAGATACTCCAGAGAATCGCAACTTTTCACCCCTACAAGTGCAGAGACCAAGAGGAAGTGGCTCAAGTCGTTAAGGACGCGGATGCAGTCATTACTGGTCCTATCGAGGTTCGGGAGAAAGCCATAGCGGGCATGACTAGGTGTAGGATAATTCAGGCCCTTGGCGTTGGATATGATAGAATTGACATACAACCGGCTGGAGAAAGAGAGATCTACGTAACCAATGTTCCCGACTATTGCGTGAACGAGGTCGCAGACCACACGATCGGATTATTGTTAGCGGCGAATAGACGGATACTTGGCTTGGTGAACGCGGCTAAGAAAGGAATGTGGTTCTCGAAATTGCCATTTGACGTATCCGCTCCAGTCTCGCGCCTCGAAGGGAAGACGCTTGGAATAATCGGATTGGGGCGCATAGGTACCGCGGTCGCCATCAGAGCCAAAGCCTTTGGCATGAAAGTTCTATTCTATGATCCATATGTGAAGCTAGGAATCGAAAGGTCATTAAACCTCGATAGAGCAGAAGACGTTTCCTACCTTCTAGAAAACTCTGACATAGTAAGCATACACACCCCACTCACAGATGAGACACATCACATGATAGGCGAAGACCAATTGAAGAGAATGAAAGAACAGGCCGTAATTATCAATACGGCTAGAGGCGCGATTGTGAGCCGGATGGCACTTTTCAAGGCTTTGAAAGAAGGATGGATCGCAGGCGCAGCATTAGATGTGATAGAAGGCGAACCGCCAAACCAAGATGAGCCTCTACTTTCATTGGAGAATCTCATAATCACGCCGCATAGAGCATTCTACTCTGAAGAGAGCAATCTTGACTGCCGTCGAAAGGCCGCGACAAATGTTCTGAGAGTCCTGCAAGGGAGAATTCCTCTCCACATTGTAAACGAGCAATTCCTGAAAAGGCATTAAGAATTCTGGTTTCAGAAGTATTATCCACCAGTCATGACTCATAGAAAAACGGAGTATCCGAATCTCAAATCTGTTATGGGCTCACCGATATCGAACTATTGCGCGGCCCGGGTATGGGTGACATCGTGTTGGTTTCTTAGAGGTAGAAGCTTTTAAGGCAACCAAGGTCGGGTTTGGAAATCGAGTGGCTTAGTGTTGCGAAAAAAAGCTGCCAGCACAATTGTTGACATTCTTGAAAGAGAAGATGTCAAATTCATCTTCGGCATACCGGGTGGCTCAACTTTACCGATTTACGACGCCCTTCTGAGTTCTGCGAAAGTTCACCATGTGCTAACGCGCCTTGAGATGGGAGCATCCTACATGGCAGATGCTTACTCAAGAGTAACTGGAAATCTTGGAGTATGCATGGCCACAGTTGGCCCGGGCGCCGTTTGTCTTCCACCTGGAGTCCTCGCTGCTCAACTCGACTCGATTCCGTTGATGGCGATTACTGGGAATATTCGAACCTCATCACTGTCAGGCAACGCTCAGATGAAGTTTGACCATCCTCAGTACTTCTCCGCGGTCACAAAGTGGAGCGTACAAGTCGATACCAGTGAACAAGTTCCTGAAGTGATGGAGAAAGCCATTGAGGTCGCATATGGCCCGCGCCCAGGCGCCGTTCACGTCAATTTCCCGTCAGATGTACTTCTGGGGGAAGTTGAGTATGATGCTGATCGGTTGCGGAGAGGTTTGCCTCTTCCTCGTCCAGATGCTATTCAGATTGAGAGGGCTGCGAAGCTCCTAGTAAATTCATCGAGCCCGATTATTTGGGCCGGCGGCGGAGTAACCCTTGCAGAGGCACAGAAACAGATTCAAGAACTAGCTGAACTTCTGTCGATTCCTGTGGCAACAAGCTACAATGGTCGAGGTTCCATCCCTGAAGACCACCCGCTAAGCATTGGTCGGACAGGCCAATTTACTGCCGCATGGAAAAGCGAAGTCATTCAACACGCCGACGTCGTTCTCGCTGTGGGATTTCGTTTTACGGACGTCTCCACCTGGAACTGGAGCCTACCATCACGCACTTCAAAGGTCATACAAGTAGACATTGATCATTCAGAGATCGGCAAGCATTGCCAAGTGGAAATTGGCATTAACGCGGACGCAGGGGACGTGCTAACTGAAATGATCCGATTAATCAAAGCGGCAGGACCAGCTACCTCCAAGTATCGCTCAGAGTGGGTTAGACAGATTCAACGAGAAAAGGAAAAATGGGTTAGAGAAATCTCAAGCAAAGTTGAGTCTGACGCTACACCTCTCAAGCCCCAGCGTATAATGAAAGAGCTTCGTGAAGTTCTACCCAGAGACGCGATCATTACGGCTGAAGCTGGATTCTGCAAGGAATGGCCATCTTCTATGCTACCGATCTATGAACCTCGAACCTGGATCCATCCAGCGGGACTAACACCGATGGGGTACTCTGTGGCCGGCGCGATCGGAGCGAAACTTGCAAAGCCTAACAGCCGCGTGGTAGCGGTTACCGGTGACGGAGCGTTCCAAATGATCGCTCCCGAAATCATAACAGCTGTTGAAAACGATCTCTCTATTCTCGTCTGCATACTGAACGACAGATCCCATGGAATGATACGGTATGACCAAGTACGAGATTATGGTGGCCGGATAACCGGAACCGAATTCCGCAGACTTCCTGACTTTGTGAAACTGGCAGAATCCTATGGTGCCAATGGCCGAAAAGTTGATCGCTCCACGGAAATCCACGACGCCCTCACCGAAGGCTTGCGATCTGATGTTCCTTTCGTGATCGATTTTGTCACCGACAAGAACGAGATCCCCGGCCGAGCCTGAGATGTCTCACGATGTGAGTCTGACCCTAACCATAAGGGAGGCTCCTCCAGACTTTTCAATCGCAGCTTCACCTTCCGCAATCCAAGTGCCGCAAAGTTTCAGCAGTAGTTCCACGATAACGATCAGTTCGCAGGAAGGTTTCAGTTCCGACCTACAGCTATCTGCGTCCTAGCTCACTTCCGCTCCCGACAGTATCGCTTTTACTCTTCCGAGTACGGTTGTGCCGATGCCTAATTCCTACGCTCAATCAGTTCTCAGAGTTTCAGCTCAGTCAGGATCGGCTGGAAGCTACACACTTCGCATCCGCGCACAAGGCGGATCACTTTCACATATGGTGGACGTGACGGTTCAGGTCTCAGGGATATCACCCATCACGACAATTACCACAACAAGAACTACAACTGAAACCGCGATTAGCACGTACGCAATTCCTGTCCTGATACTCATCTCGGTTTTGGTTGTGGTGTATTTCGAAAGATCTCGCAGGCGATCTTGAATCTATTTGTGTCCCCAGATGGGGTGCGGCTTGTATGGTTCCTCAAGTCGTTTGAGATCGTCTTCGCTGAGTCTAAGCTCAAGAGCGTTTACCGCCTCCTCAACGTGCTCGACTTTAGTTGCCCCTATGATTGGCGCGGTCACGCCTTTATGGAGAATCCAAGACAAGGCAATCTGGGCCACCGGCACATCTTTCTCTCTTGCCACTTCTTGAGCGCGTTCGAGGACATCGAAGTTCTCGGGATGGAAATATCGTTCAGCAAATACCTTGCTTGACTTGTATCGGGCTGAGTCTGGGGTTTCGGTTCGACGATACTTGCCCGTCAGGAATCCTTGACCGAGCGGACTCCAAGGTATCAATGCGATTCCCTCCTCTCGGCAGAGGGGAATCATTTCGCGTTCTTCCTCCCGATAGCATAGGTTGTAGTGGTTTTGCATGCTAACGAAACGTGTCAGGCCGAGGCGGTCGCTGATTGATAGGGCCTTTGCGAATTGCCACGCCCACATGCTGGAAGCACCAATGTAATGCGCCTTCCCCTGGTGGACGAGATCGTCCAAGGCCTTGATGGTCTCTTCGATTGGGGTGTCGTAGTCCCATCGATGAGTCTGGTAGAGATCAACATGATCAGTTCGTAATCGTGCCAAGGAACCCTTGATCTGTTGCATAATATGGCGTCGGGAAAGCCCCGCGTCGTTCGGTCCCTTTCCCATTGGGAAATAAACCTTCGTCGCGACCACCATATCCTCGTGACAATCCTTCAAGCATTCACCAACGATCTCCTCCGAACGTCCCTGCGAATACTCGTTGGCCGTATCGAAGAAAGTAATTCCAAGATCGATAGCTTTTCCAATGACCTTCCGCGCCTCCCCAATCTCAATCATCCAAGGAGAGGCGTTGCCAAACGACCAACAGCCCAAACAAATCCTAGAGACCTTGACACCCGCCCTACCGAGTTTTACGTACTGCATGTGTAGTTCTCAGCGTCATGACCATTTATGATTACCGACCAGAAATACTATTCTACCTCGGGCATTTTGCAAACTCGTCAGGTGAGCGCATCATTTCCCAGCGGTGAACGTACTCGCAATACTCAATACTTTGCCTCACTCAATAAGAGCTAATCCAGTGTGTCTTGCTATGTCATATGCGACTTCTCGCTACGCGGATATTCTCAGTGCAAACATTCGAACTCTGAGACACAAGAATGCTGTAGAGGTTTTGCTGAGTATTCCTGAACCGCTTGTTGATTCCGTGGAAACAATCAAGGAAAAAACCAGGTCCACGTCGCTCTACGAATTGATGATTTTTGCTGGCGCCATACGCTTGTACGAGCAAGGTAAGAAAGAATTCTATTTCCCTGACATCAGGACTACTGTGAGGAACGAGATAGCTAAGAGTAGAATGGATGCTTTTGATTCATTCAGTAAATTATACTCTGGTTTTGATAATCTGATCAAGGGAGGAGCTTTCGTACGGGATCCCATGGGCAGAAAGAGGTATATGTTAAACAAAGAGATTCAGGAAAAACTGAATGGAATTATGGATAACCAGAAGAGAGTTTCTTAACGGCGTATCATCCTGAGAACTTAGACTTAGTGTCTCTTGAAGTAGGATCTATTCCATGACGAGCGAGGTTAGGGTGGATCGGACGCCGTCGAGCCGTCTTATCTTCCATGTGACGATCTCTTTAAGCCGATCCATTGAGTCAGCTTCCACCTTAGCGATCATATCGTAGACCCCGTATACTCGGTGGCACTCCTTCACGCTCGGAACCTTGCGGACTTCTGCGAGCACCTTCTCTTCCGAGCCCGTCTCGATATTCAACAGGACGTAAGCTAGAGGCATGATTATCAAATTGGTTAGGATGCGAGTAAAAGCCTTTCTCCTATGTTGATGAGGACTAGCTAGCACTCCTCGACTCTATCGGATGCCGTCAGCAGGAGTTTTAGTCGGCCACGTACGTGGCCATTCTTTTCTGAGGTCTATCCATTTTCTGGTCTTGGTAGTAGTATTGAGTGTCGGGTTCTACAGATGCGCTTCCACCGTTCCCGTTCCTATTTATCGCGATAATATTCATTGAGGTGCCTATAGGGTCTTGGAGTTCTAGGACCTTTCTGATGCCCATCACGCAAGCATTGTCCACTCGCACACCACTACCCATAAGATCCACCACATATTTCGCTAAGCACACCCTGATCGCTAGTTCCCCGCGTCCCGTGCACGCCGCGGCTCCAGCCTTGTTATCCGCGTAGTTTCCGGCGCCTATGATTGGCGAGTCCCCGGTTCGTCCCGGCATTTTGAGAGCTGTACCGCTTGTCGAGACGCCCGCGGCCACGTTATGATCCTTATCCACCGCGATGAAGTTGACTGTTCCCCACGATCGTTTGAGAGCAACGTATTCCGTATACCACTTGAGCATGCTCTCTTGGATGTTCTTGTAAGTGGTCAGAGCGCGTCCGCTGTTCTTGTAGAACTCCGAATATAATGCGACCTTTCCTTCAATCAGCTTCTCATATTCAGCTTTGCTTTCGGGTGTGAGCAGGTTGGTCCTTTGGAAGCCTTCGATTTCCGCGAACGCTTCGGCTCCCTCCCCAACTAGCATGACGTGTGGCGTCTTCTCCATGATCCGTCGCGCTATGCTGATGGGATTCTTGAAATGTGTGATGCCGGCCACCGCACCCGCTCTCAGTGTCGCACCATCCATGATTGAAGCGTCCAGCTCTACCTGGCCTACTAGGTTCGGGAGTCCGCCGTAGCCGACCGTTATTTCCTTAGGATCATCTTCCACCGCCTTCACTCCCGCCTCCACAGCGTCCAAGGCGCTACCTCCTGATCGCAGTGTGCGCATCGCTATCTCCACTGATCCCGCTCCCGTTCGGGAAGCCATGACAATCACCATGCGAGCCACAACCAATGTTCCTGAGGATTGAAGCAGATCATTTAAGGTGAATGATGAAAGCTGTGCATATTCAGTAACGGCTTTCACCAGCAGCAGAATGGGGTGGGGGAGGGCTACATTCCTGTCCAGAAGTGTTACTTTCCGGGGAGTCATAGTGTTACGTGATTATCCGGCTTTCATGGAAGCGTTTGCACACAACTGCAAAAGAAAGGTCACAGGCCATACATCACCCTATTGGAGACCCCAACGAGGTCAGCGCCCAAGGCTACGTGTTGGGTTTTGAGGAGTGGGAAGACAGCTTCAGCGCCCGCCACGAAAACCAACCACTCTCTTGTTTGCTTCAACAAGTGGCGGGTCGCATGCTGGAATATTGGTGGGAATGACGTTAATTCGGTCAGAAGAGAGGCATCTCGGTATTCGGGTGGATCGCGACCAGAATCTGGAAGAATCGATTTGCACGGTGGCGAACGCCTTAGCAAGACGACTCGGCTTGACAACGGCGTTTCTGCGAGTGGACCTTAGCCCGAATCCGGATCATGTCGGAGAAGACTACGGCATTCCGTTAGAGGAAGGGGCACAAGCCTTGAAGGAACTCTGGCAGCGCGAAGGCGTTCCACTCGGACTGGTTCACACTCCGAAGGCTATGGCGGCCCTAATTGATTTGGCACGAAAAGGCGAATGGGCCGACGAACACGTAGCATTTCTTCACAGCGATGGAGCTCCTTCAGTCTCTAGCCTTCCTCCTCCAATCCAACTCAGTTTTCCCTCTCCGATTTCATAGAAGTTTTCAAATGGCTTCAAGCATGGGATCTTGACCTAAACTGCGGATTGCCTCTGTCTGGGCTACCTCTCTGGATCGTATCGTCGCCGTTTTCTCAAGTTAGCTGCTGCAACTGGAGTAGCCATAGAAGCTCCGGCGATTATTTCCTAAACAAACTAAGTCTCAGCGGTCCTGCTACAAGTACTGGTATAACGGCGCGGGAGAGGTAATTTCGACCCCATTTTACCGGTAGATCAAATTATGTCGCCATGTTCATGAAACAAGGTTACTGGTGACTCACTTCAGCTACCAGTACGCGCATGTGGCTGTTCGATGCATATACGTCCGTAAAGATACGTAGGTTGCCCAAATCCCATCTGACGTAGTTCAGCATCCTTGGCGGATAATTGTGAAAAGATTAATCGTCATACAGATTGCTTATTCAATACCGATATATTCATCCATTTCTTTCCTTTGCCTTCATAATTTCTGAGGTTCTTTGGGCGCATTGTTCTTCGTTCATTAACTCAAGATTCGCTTTACGCTGCTCAAGTATCCTCTCAACGGCGACTTTGATCTCCACCGGAAAGATCCATTTGGTTAGCGGATACGGAAGCTCCTCGCGATCGTCCGCCAGAGCAGAGAAGGCTACTAATGCCCACCAACTGCCTCGTCTGCCCTTGCCATATCCTAGATCTCTCCGATATGTGAAGAGAACCATTTTGTCTCCGTCGATGTATCCAAAAGCCATTCTGGCCAAACCCTGACAGCGTCTAAAGTGGGCAAACTTAGGTTAGCTTGTCGGTTCTGCGGTGGCGTCCATTGGGACAAACTGCTCCAGAATATGCAATCAGTATCCTGCGCCGATCGACTAGTTGGATGACGGATTTCCACCTGGCAGTTTCATGTTGTGTTTCACAGCTTTTCGCGTGTCCATTTCTGGAAGGCGGAAAACTTCGGATCTTTCGTGAGATCTTCAAGGAGACGGTGCACTCCCGGGACGCTCTCAAATCCTCTATCTGATGTGTAAATTGTGTCTATGTGGGCCCTTGTCATTATCGCTAGGTTAACACAATCCAAGTAGCCTAGCTCACAGGCACCCAATCGGCTTTCCGCCTCAACTTCATCATCCAATGTTGGAGACTCGATCGTCAGCGATGTATATGACCTGATGGCATCCAAGAAATCTCGAAGTTTGGAACGTTTGTATCTGGAGAGCCATAGGGCTACCTCATCCTTGACGAGAGTAGATGTGAGCGCAGCTTCGCCATGCTCTATTCTGTGCAGAACAAAGCCCGACCCCGCTACTTCTGGTTTAACGAAGTCTCGCTTCGTAGCCTTAAACCAGTTGATGAAAATTGTCGAATCGAGAAAATTCACTTCGACCTACGCAACTTCATCCTTGTATGTTCGAGGAACAACTCATCGCCCGAAAGATCCAGTGAGACATCGCTCGCAATTCCAAACATTCGCTTTGTTGGATCTTCGATCGTTCGTGGCTTAGAAAGCACCAACGACCCACTCTGGACCTTATACTCAAGAACGTCGCCTTTGCGAACCTTTGCCTGCCTTCGGAATTCACGCGGCAGAGTTATCCGGTCCGCGTCGATCACCGCAATGCGCCCCATAGTTTATCGGTACGTATTAGGATACGTAAGTACGATATAAACGTACAAATTGGTGCTGGGGAGGCCATTCGAACCCGTGAACCCCTACTGGACCAGATGACTAATGCTCGGCCTCGTCAGAATTGACCCAAATTCTAGGCTGACAGTTTCACTTACCCCAGTGAGATCGCTTAGAACCTCCCGAGGAATTACGTAAAGTCGAACTTTCGTTCTCGCTCGGGCATGTGGATGGATCGATGGCGAAACGTAAACGCAAGCCACTGAACCGCGTTAGGCGGAGCATACTTCTGAACGAGAGTGAGCTTCGCCAGTTAGATCAGGCAATAGAGAATTGCGGAGTTCCAGTTAGCAGAGGATTCCTATTGTTCGAGGCTGTTCAAGCTGGCCTCAGAAACCCGCCCCCAGACGACGGTCACAAAGGCCGTAGGGTTAGCGTAAGATTCTGGCTTCCACGCGATCTGAGTGACAGAGTGAATCAACTCGCCAAGCAGAACACCATATCACAGCAAAGCCTACTTCGCACCTTCTTGTCCCGATATCTTGCCAACCCGCCATGGAAACAAACGCGTGCTGGGCAACCCGGCATGGAGATGGCGAGGATTTGAGATCCCAGGACGATTGGGCCAACGTACTCGTTCCCATTGCCATGAGGAGTGAGGATGAATCCGAATATGAACGGATCAAAAGCGACCTGATTAAGACTTTGCGTAAGCTAGGCGGCTACGAGCCGGCTGTGGATGATATTTACGTCGACGAGATCGCCCGCGCCTCCATTTACCTAAAACGACTGGAGGCATTCTTGGATGCGGAAACTGTGACCGACGCAACATACCAGCGCGTTACAGACTCACGTCTGAAGTTTAGGAAGAACATCGACGACGCAGTGAAGCAGTTGGCCATAGCACGTCGCCAGCGCCTAGCCAACAGGACTGAGGGAGATGTTCGCGAGGAACTTAGGCAGGCGTTGCTGCGAGGCCTGAAGCATGGAAGAACATGATGACTTAGTGAACAAGTATGCATCCCTATTCCTTGAATCGCTAAACGATCCAGTTGCATTCGCGGAAACCTTTCTGGGATTCAAGCCCTACCCGTATCAGGAAGAGTTCCTGCGCGACTCGTCGCCGCTAATTGTGGCCTGTTGCGGGAGGCAGGTTGGCAAAACAACGCTAACCGCCGTCAAAGCCTTGCACTTCGCCCTTGGAACCCGTTCAGTTCGGATCTTAATTGTGAGCGCCGGGTTACGGCAGAGCATGATACTGTTCGACAAGATCTTGGAATTCATTGAGTTGGCGATCCCCGCGAAAACCCTGCTCAGGTACAGGTCCAGGACGAAGGTTCAGTTCGCGAATGGCTCTGAGATTGTCGCGTTGCCCTGCGGCCGTGACGGGTCGACGTTGAGAGGATTCACCGCGGACATGGTCATCTTAGACGAGTGCAACTTCATTCCGGCCATTGTGATCGACTCCGTGATCCGACCAACCATGATCACCCGCCCCAACGCTAGGTTGGTTATGTTGTCGACGCCGTGGATGAAGGATCACCCGTTTTACGAAGCCCTAACCAAACCCGAGCTGGGTTTCAAGGCGTACGTTTGGCCCACGTCGATGAACCCGCAGATAACTAAGGAGCGATTGGAGCTGGAGAGGAAGACGATTGGGGAGCAGGATTTCAATCGGGAGTATAATGCGATCTTTCAAGACGACCAATTCGCCTACTTCCCAAGCACCCTAGTCCTAGCATGCACAGACGACTATCAACTGAATCTGGACTCGGCCTCGGATGAGAAGTTACGCGGGGAATTCTATGTTGGCATTGATTTTGGGAAACATGCCGACCATACCGCCATAGCCATACTGGAACGAGTCTCCGATAAGGAAACACGTCTGGTCTGCTTGAAGCAATTCGAACTCAACACCCCCTACACGACCATCATCGGATTCGTAAAACAGCTTCACGAAGTCTACCAATTCACGGCGGGACGCTTGGACCAAACCGGCGTTGGAGAAGGACCATACGAAGCGATCAGAGCATTCATGCCAACCATGAAAGGCGTAACCCTAACCGCACCCGTGAAGGAGGACATACTGGGCAGGTTGAGGTTGGAGATGGAAGCCCGCAGACTCACACTCCCCAGAGAGAACACCCAACTCCTCACTCAGATCACAAGTCAACAAGCCGAACCCACGACGAGTGGAAGACTCAAATTCTATCACCCAACCGGCACAAAAGACGACCAGCTATGGGCACTAGCACTCGCAACCCACGCCACAACCGAGACTGGCCCGCCAGGCACAATCGTACCACTGAAAAGAAGACTCTGACAGAGATTAAAGCATCGAGAGTTCTGCGAAAACGGAACGCATATTCAGAATTGATCGACCAGTACATACGCGAACGAAACGTTAGCCGAGTGGAAGTTCAGGAATCCATTGGCATGGTGCGGAGGAGGGGATTTTGACCCCAATTTACCGGTACACATAACTAACCTCGTGGGTCCGATGGTATCTGAACCCTTCTTAACGTTAAAACATCTCCAGAATGAATTCCTCAGGTTCAACAGAAGAGAGCTGCCAGTGTAGCGCCACCGGCAGGATACGCAACTACCTAAGTGAATTTCAGGGACACAGGAAATCTGAGAACGGGTTCGATTTCGGGTGCCCGCCCCATTAGACCCACACACATTAGTGAGCCGAATTTGGATTCTTACATCAATTGAATCTGAAGGTTTCGCGTGAGTGTGTATGGTTATGGTTGGGTCTCATCGGCTCAGTAGTCTTGCTGCCATGAGTACTGCGGAATAAGTTAGTTCCTCTTCGGTTTGCGCGTGGAGCTTGAGCCTTTTGGCCAGTCGTACTACGTCACGTCTCTTTGCAGCCATGGCTGCTTTTTCAAGCTTGTTCAGCGCCTTCTCTATCTTGGCGTGTTCTTGGAGCAGTCGCTTGTGCTCAGATTTGAATTTGATTGACAGATCAAATGCGTCGGATAAGTCGGGAGGCATTTTCCCTTCTGCGAGTTCGCGTGTTGCGCCGATAACTGGCAAAGCCAGTTTATTTTCTCTCTCCATGTGTGGGTGCAGCGTCTTTGCAACTTCCCGGGCGGCCGATCCTACTTGGCCTCCTAGGTTTATGGTCTTAACCAATTCTCGATGGAGTTGTCTATGCTCCTCTTTCATTGAACTGGGGATCCGCAAGGGCATTGAATGCTTCCTCCACCGTACAACACCGCATTTTCAACTCTTTAGATTTTTGTGTGTGGTACTAGTGGTGCGACCGTCCTAATTTGAACCAGTCGTTCATACGTGTGTTAGATGTGTTCGCGCGATCCTGCGGTAAGCATTTTCTGAGCATGCAAGGCTTTCCTTGCCACTCGTCAGTTCGATGTAGGGGTTATATGGAATAAACTGTGCTTTACCGCAGGTGCTTAATGCATGCCTCTGTATTTGGATACGCATAAAGTGAAAGGAGTTACGGCGGAAGCGGTTGCTGAAGCTCACAAGAAAGACCTAGAAGTTCAAGGAAGGCACGGCGTCAAATATCTCAAGTACTGGGTCGATGAGAAAGAAGGAAACATCTACTGCCTAGTCGACGCGCCGACTGCAGAAGCTGCCGCCAAGGTGCACAAAGAAGCTCACGGACTTGTCGCTCAGGAAATTCACGAAGTCAAAGAAGGACAGTAAGGACCACAACATTTCCCGGTTCGGATTCCGCTCCTCTCTTTTTCCAGCAATCCCGTCTCCTCGCACGTTCTGTCGGTTATACGAGCGTAGCGAGCATTGAAGTGTGTGTGCGCACTAGCTATACCACCCCCCGACGATTGATTGCTATTCGATTCTACTCCTAGACCCGAACATCTTCACAAGTGAATTGTGCGTGGGTACTACGAGACCCACACATCTATGTCATATAGTAAGATTGGAGCAGAACTTATGAGATTGTGTGGTCTCACGCTTGCTTCTTATCCGAGTTACATGACTCGTTAGTTCCCCGTGATTCGAATGTCGGGCAAGACTCAACCGAAGTCGCTTACTGTCACGATGTCTGCTATGTGTGCTGTACTATACGCGATAGGAGCTTACCTAACCGCTCGCCTAGTGTCTCCTTGGGGCTCGGGCCAGTTTAGGCCAGCTGTTGTGATTCCGGCGGTCTTCGCGTCGCTCTTCGGCCCTGTAGTTGGTGGTCTGGGTGCAGCTGTTGGAACTCTGATCGCAGACTCAACAGCGCATGGAGTACTCGATGTTCGAAGTCTGGTGTCTGCAGTTCCGGGCAATTTCGTTGGATTCTATCTTTTCGGGTGGCTGATGAAGAGGAGATTTAGTTGGTCTAACTACGTCAAGGCATCTCAAGTCACTCTCATTCTTGCCAATGCGATGGTCGCCTTCCTTTACGTGTACTATCGTGCGTTTGTGGACGCTTCCTATCCTGTTGCGTTCAGAGATGCTTGGGTCTACGTGTCTCTCGGATTGGTTGCCTGGTGGTATGTCACGATGCTTCCATTCGTTCTTATGATTGGACCCATCTTGATTCGAGCAGTGGCACCAGCACTCACTGGATTGCTCTCACAGGAGTTGAGCCTGAAGTTGAAGGAACAGGTTCCCCGAAAGAGTGCCTTCCTAGCGATGCTTGTGCCCAGCGTAGTGATGTTGTTTGTCGGGGCCATCCTCGTAACTGCAAAGCCTGACCTACTTGTGGCCTCCAAGTTTGCGCCCAACGTTTTGATACTTACAGGAATGCAAGTGATGTTCCTCGTCAGTGGGCTGATTCTACTCGCGCTAAGTCTACTAACGTTGAGATTGGCGCGACCACTGAAGACGACTTGACGAAACCTACCAGAACTCCTGCTGTGTGTGCGCACCACTAGACCCACACACCCCATTGATACCCACAAAAAAACAAACGAACAACCGTCCGTGGAGTATTGTTTGTTGTGTGTGCGCGCACTATCAGAACCGTCTTCACGGTGCCGATGATGATGACGGCGGTGGTAGTAGTAATGGCGGTGACGGTCGTGATGATGGGCATGGTGGCGGCGATGATGGCGGGAATCGTGGCGGTTATTGTGGGGATGATGGTGCTGACGTCGATGACGATGGTGATGGGAGTGGGCATAGTCATGGTTCTGGCAAGTCAGTGTGCTGCAAGAACTGTGGCTACGTATGGCAGCCCAAGAGGAAGCCCAAGGAAATCAGGCAGCGCCCGAGATGCAACATCAGGAAGTGGAAGAGTGACGGCGTAGGTTGATTGTGGGGAAGTCGGGCTCAGTAATTCAGACTGCTAACGACTTTCATGAGGAACGTTTCAAAGCCGCCTAGGAAGTTGTAAAAATCTCGCTCGTCAATATCCGACAGCAGCAACTCCTTCTCCGAACCCCAGTCGAACAGCTTTCCGGAATTCAGCAATCCGACTTTCTGCTTCAGGTGGTCCCTGTACTTTGCGTACAGCTTCAGCGCGAAATCTATCTTACCGATTACACATTTCTCCTCGTCCTCGGGCTTTACCCTAAACTGTTTCCACATCAAATAGACATCAAGGAAGTCCCGCGCCTTCGTCCCCTCCCTTGTGAGGAGCGCGCGCACCTTCTCGCAGAGTATCTCGCGGATGTCGTAGACGTCGAAAAGTATCTTCTTGGAATATTCTGCAGCCTCAGCCGGAAACAGCGCCTTAAGCTCCTCGTGCTTCCCGGTCAGCAGCCCGCTTAGCTGACCTTTCTTCGGTGAGAAGCACATCTGTTCCAGGAAATTGATCTGCACTTTGACGAAGCTTCGACGTCCAAGCACCTCGGAATCGTACCACATCTTGAGCGTGCAGGTCTTGTCGCTTCCGCCTAGCTCGACATAGTCTGTGTTGCTCTTCACGCATTTGAAATCGAGACCTCTTTTCTCGGCGATGGCTTCGAACACGCCTCCAGCCGTATCAATGATTTTGGACAATTGAGACCTGATCTTCTTCCCCGACATTTCGTTGAATGCCGTCTGGTCTTTCCATGTGAAATCAATGTCCTCTGAGAATCGCACATATCCAAAGTAGCACTTGATTAAGCATGTTCCACCCTTGAAGAGGAAGTTATCAGCGAAGAACTTGTTCTGCGATAGGTCTGTCAAGATCTGATGAAGAATGAGATCTTTCTCGATCAGGTCTGTTCTCTTTATGTTCAGAACTCTCGCCACTTCATTTACGAAATCTGCTCTCACTTCGCCACCCTCGCTGCAATCCTTGCCACCGTGTTCGGATACTTCTTCGCATACGCCCTGAGCTTCTCCTTCGACGCAGTCTTCGCCCAGCCGTTGACATCAGCCGCAATCTTCTCTTCTGGAATCCCGTTGTACCTCCAGACGTAGATGAAATCAAGAATCGTCTTTTCGGGATCTGAATACCTGACTCCATTCTCTCCATTCTTTATGCCAAAACCCAGCAAGGCTGGCGACAATCTGGAGAGCTTGAACTTGTAGCCCGCAATTGTAAAAGCGTTCGCACGGAACAGCTTGTCGTTTATCACATCTTCTACAGCAAACGTCTCATGCGTCATGTTGTTGAGCTTGAGCGCTGTGTGCAGCCCAAAATACCAGTTGTTTACTTTCTTGAGTTCCAGTCCTTTTGCTACGAGCTCTAGGTGATTGTACTTGCTCCTGCCGAGCTTCAGTTCGTCAGGCGATTTTACGTAGAATATTCCTCTGAAGATTCTGACCAGGTATCCGCGCATGCCGAAGTATCTGACGACGGTGCCATAGTCCAGCTTCATCAGTCTGCAGTAGCGTTCCAGCTCTTCCGCTGTGACGAACTCCCTCTTCTCTAGCTGCAGCTTCCTCAACATGAGTGACATTGTCATTTATATCACAACATCATACAAAGTGTGATATTATGATATATATCATAAGGTAACTTAAAGCTTCATTTCGAGTTTTCTCGTCACGTATAGATTGTCGAGTGAAGGGGAAAATCCCGCTGCGTCTCCACAATCGCTTGAAGTGCTACCAATTATTTAGCCGTGCGTCTCCGGACCATTAGTAGAACCACTGAAACCCAATTAGAATTCAAGCCAAGGCAAGCAGAGCTGGTAACCGATTTCGGCAGGCCCCATCGAGCCTACATCAGCTAAGATTCTCTTATCTCACAAATCGTTTTCAGGATAGCAAATCGGTTCTCACAGATGGGGCCGGGGATTTTGACCCCAATTTACCGGTAAATCCACTCAGCTCTTCATCCTAAAGAACTGAGAAGGCCTGACTCATGTCAGCAATCAGATCCTCAATACCTGCGGAGTAGCGGATCAAGCCTTCAGGGATTCCGGCCACCAGCCGCTCTTCCTCTGTGCACTTCACATGGCTGGTCAGCTCCATACTGGCCCATTATTCCAATTTGATTCCAATCCTGCAAAAGAAATAAGAACGTTACTTCAGTTGACTGCTTGGAAGCACGCATTGAAACAACCCATAACCATTTGCAAGACTACTGTCCATCCAGGCAGCAAGGCTTCAACATGCCTCGAAGTGGTAGAGGAATCTGTGAGTCACCTGTCGATCCAGGTCGAGATTGTGAATGGAACTGAGGATGGCCCCGTGCTTCTTGTGTCAGCTGGAGTTCACGGATGTGAGTATGCTGGGATCGAAGCTGCAGTCCGCACTTTCAGGGAAACACATCCCAAAACTCTTCATGGTGCAGTGATCTGCGTTCCCGTCTTGAACGTAGCTGCATTCGAAAGTCGAACTCCCTACATCTGCCCAATCGATGGGCTGAACATAAATCGGCAGTTTCCAGGTGTGGAGACAGGGACCGCAAGTCAGAGAATCGCGTATGCCTACTTCGGCAAAGTTGCTGTCAACGCAGATTACATAATCGACTTACACAGTGGTGATCTGCCTGAAGATCTCAGTCCGTACACCATATTCAGCCGAACCGGAAACAAAGAAGTGGATCAGAAATCTGAGCATATGGCTCGAACTTACGGCGTCCCAATTGTCGATGAGGTTCATCGCCCAGGTGCACTCACTCATGAATCGGCACTAAGAGGAATACCCGGAATCGTGGCAGAATCAGGTGGTTTAGGACGGTTGCTGGAAGCGGACGTCGAAGTTCACATGAGAGGGATCAGAAACATTATGGCGCATTTGGGAATGATTGAAACGAAACCTAATCCTCCGACATCACAAATGATCTTCAAAGGAGAGAAGATTCGCCTAGGCGTCTCCAAAGGCGGAATTCTAAGGCTCCATGTTAAGCCAGGTGACAGAGTAGAAGCAGAGCAGACTCTAGCCGAAGTTATTGACTTTCAAGGTGAAATAATCGACCGACTGCAGTCTCCCGTTCGAGCGATGGTTCGCATTGTGCTTCCCAAGTATGCTGTTAATGCTGGAGACAAGGTTGTCTACCTCAGCCAGCTTGAGAAATAGAATTCCTACCACAGAACTGAAATCCGAGACATACAATTGAGCGTCAAATGGCTGGTTACATGCATGACTCTTCCTGAAACTCAACCCGGAACGCTGGTTAAGAGTTGGCTGGACGTCTTGGAATTTGCGGATGGAACACCAGTCAGACTTCCCATACTGGTCGCTAGAGGTATTGATCCTGGTCCGAAGCTAGTGCTTACTGGTGCCCTCCACGGTTGGGAGATAGTGGGAACTGAAGTAATACGTCGTGTTCTCCGAGAAGAGTTGGAGTTCAGAAGGCTTCGAGGTTCGGTCGTCGCAGTGCCTGTGGCGAACCCACTCGCTTTCCAGGTCAGGGCCTACATTACTCCTCATGACCATGTCGATATTGGGAGCGCAATGCCAGGTGACCCATCCGGGACCCAGAGCAGAAGAATCGCCAGCAAACTATGGGAGATTATCAAGGATTCAACCTGCTACATTGATCTGCACTGCATGGAAGGCCCTTCAGTCCCGTTAACGATCGTGCGCGGACCTGAGGGGGGACCAATAGTAGAGGAGACTCTCAGAATAGCTTCGGCCTTTGGCTTTCCTGTGACGAGACCGTCTCCAGAAACGTTGAAGCGTCGTCCCAACACAGCGGCGGACTTGGCGATATCGCAAGGCATTCCTGCGATAATCCCTGAACTACCGTTCCCTTCGATTATGATGGACAAGAATTCCGTAAGCATGGGGATCCGCGGCGTTTTGAATGTGATGAAATACCTGAAAATGATACCTGGAGAACCAGAGCGACAACCAAATATCATTGATTTGGGTGGGCCGATCCACACAATGATGATTTCATCAAATAGAGGGGGCATAGCCCATCCCATCTGTGAACTAGGGTCTAAGGTGCGCAAAGGAGATCCAATCGTCCGACTGATGAACGTGTTCGGAGAAGAGGTAGAAGTTGTCAAAGCACCAAAGGATGGCTACGTAGTATCGTTTCCTTTGAATGTTAACCAAGTGGCCGGTTCTGGAGATTTCGTTGCTCTTCTAGGGTATCGCTGATACGCTACTAGGATGTACGGCTCAGGGACTATGCCCATGTTGCTCTAGAGCTTGCTCAGATACACGACTCGGTCGCCCGAGTTAACCGCGTATTTTGGAATCAGAAGGCGAACCAACGCATTTGCTGGTGATCGGATTTCTTCGATTCTCTCGCCTTGAAGGTTCATAACTTCCCCTAACAATTGTCCATCCTGGACTTCCTCGCCGACTTGGACCAGTAGCTTCAATATTCCTCCACACGAAACTCCGAGTCTAATCTTCTCACCTTTGAGGACCAGTTGCTTCTTTAGAGGAGGGATTGGTTTCTGATCTATCATACCAAACTTTCCCATGATGTTTCGAGCTCCATTCACGTGGACTGCCACATCTGCCTCCGCGATTCGCCCCAGCTTACCGGATTCACCTACAATGCCCGGAATTCCTCTTCGAGCTGATTCATGAACAAGCATCCCCGGACGGTTTACTTCGTCGATGACGGGGACGTTGTACAACTGTGCCATCTCCTCCGACTTTGCATCTGCTTCAGCGTTTCCGGTTCGGCTGAATATGGTGTACGGACTGAGATCTTCAGGCAGATCACCACTGTGCATGTCTATAATGTAGTTAGCCTTCAGAGCCACTTCGTTGAAGAGGCGATGAGCAATTCTATGGGCTGCAGTCCCATTCGCATCGCCTGGGAACAGTCCGCCTATGTTAACGCCGTCGATCGGACAGACGTAAGGCGTTTGTGTTTCTAACGCAGCCGTGTTTAGGACCGGCACGCATATCAGGGCTCCGCGTAGAGTCTCTGGCTTGGTGATCGTGAACATCCGTATTGCCGCTTCAATGCCAGCATACTCACATCCATGGGTTCCAGCCAAAACTAACAATGTGGGTCCATCATGACTTCCATTCACGACTTGAATAGGAAAACCCAAAGCTCCTGCTGGTCTCCGCAAGACTTCGATAAAGCCAGCCCCTTCATGACCGGACGAAACAACTAGGTTACCGATTCGCATGTCGCCACTCATGGTTTGTTGCTCAACCCAAAATTGTAGCATATTCATTTATCTGTTTCCGAACGCCTCTTAGGCCAGTGCTACAGTTTGCAGAAGAAACTACTCATCTACACACTGCGGCGCGCTCTTGAGAGCCTCGGAACTTTCCTCGCGGTTCTCATTCTGAACTTCATGTTGATCCACTCCGCTCCGGGTGACCCTGCGCTTATCATGGCCGGTGAATATGCAACACCGGAAATAATCGCTGCCACGCGGGCTCGATGGGGTCTCGATCAACCGCTAACGGTCCAGCTGTACACGTATGTTTCCGGCGTCTTCAGGGGTGACCTAGGATACTCACTGGACTTCAACAAACCCGTCTTGGACGTTATAGTCTCAAGACTACCCAACACGTTGGTCCTAGTTATCCCCGTCATGATAATTGGACTAGCTCTGGGCTTGATGTTGGGGGCGCTGGCAGCGAGACACTTAGGGACCAGAATTGATTCCGGTCTGCAAATCCTTGCTCTGGTCCTTTACTCAGCCCCAACCTTCTGGTTAGGCCTCGTACTTCTCGAAGTATTCGCTATCGACCTAGGTTGGTTTCCGTTGCTCGGCGGAGGATTAGTAGGTAGCTTGCAATCAATACTATGGCATATCGCTCTTCCTGTCCTAGCCCTCATCGCCGCATGGACGACGCCAATCTTCATGCGTTTAACGCGCTCAAGCATGATGGATGTCCTAAAGGAAGACTACATTACTACGTCTAAGGCGGTGGGATATCCAGACTCTGTGATATTCTATAGACATGCTCTCCGAAACGCTCTCCTCCCATCAGTTACTATGCTCGGCTTGATGGTCGGAACAATCTTTTCCGGTGTAGTGTTACTCGAAACAGTTTTCTCTTGGCCCGGTCTCGGGCTTCTGTTGTTGGAGGCGATCAACGCACGTGACTACCCGCTCCTAATGGGAATGTTCACAATCATTGCCGTGGCTGTTTCGATCTCCATGTTCGTCACTGACTTACTCTACGCACTACTTGACCCACGCATTACATACAGGTGACGATGAGAAAGATGATAACCACAAAAACAGTAAAGCAAGAAACCAAGACCATAGGTTCGTGGCATGGTTTTGCAGATTCACTTCGTCGCCTCGTGCATTTCCGCCTAGGACTCACTGGTTTCGTGATAGTAATCTGCTTTGCTATTCTTGCAATCGGGGCTCCTTACATTGCACCTTACGGGGAGAACCAGCAATCGTACGCCATCCTTCAACCTCCTTCTCACGAACATTGGCTGGGGACAGATAGCATTGGGAGAGACACGTTATCGAGAATCATTTATGGATCGCAGGTCTCGATGTCATTTGGATTTGGAGTTGCACTACTTTCGTTGGCGCTTGGGGTTTTTCTGGGATCTTTTCCGGGTTACTTTGGAGGCCTGATCGACGACATATTCTCACGCTTTTTTGACATGGTGCTTATGATTCCAAGCTTCTTTCTCATAGTCGTCGCCGTCGCGTTATTCGGCACAAACATTCAGATGTCCATGTTAATTGTTGCTCTGACGTTGTGGCCATCGAACGCAAGGATCACGCGAGTTCAGGTTCTCACGTTGAAGACCAGAGCATATGTTCAAGCATCAATTGTTAGCGGGACTGGACATGTTCGAATTCTATTCAAGCATATCCTTCCAAACGGTATCAGCCCAGTAATAGCCAACTCAGCTCTACAGATGGCGAACGCCGTTCTCATTGAAGCCAGCCTGAGCTTCCTAGGGCTAAGCGATCCGAACCATGTGAGCTGGGGTACAATCATTTACGGAGCTGTCCAGAATTTCAACGCGTGGTGGCTTTCGATGGCAGGAGTGACCCTAATGATTCTAACTCTGGGATTCAACTTCGCGGGTGACGGAATTAGCTATCTCCTCACGCCTCGTTTGGATGTAACGAAAGGATAGGTCAACCCTTGACGGAATTGTTGAGGATAGAAAATCTCACGGTCCAATACTTACTGAACGAACGGTATGTGGAGGCTCTTGAGGACGCGTCGCTGACAGTGAACAAAGGTGACACATTGGGCATTGTGGGAGAATCTGGATGTGGAAAAAGTACGCTAGCTCTTGCAATAATGGGCATATTACCAGAGAACGCTCACATCAAATCCGGGAGAATCCTATTCGAAGGTCAAGACTTGCTGAAGATGCCCCAGGCCAAGTTACGTCGAGACATAAGATGGAGGAAGATCTCAATGATCTTCCAGAGCTCGATGAACGCCCTCAACCCCGTCTATAAGGTTGGTTCAACGCTCATGGACGTAGCGGAATTCAAGCTTAAGGTAGACCGCGACAAAGCAACGGCGATAGTTCAGCGCTTGTACGGGCTTGTAGGCATGGACCCAACCAGGTTACGAAACTATCCGCACCAATACAGTGGCGGGATGCGGCAGCGTGCCGTGATAGCTATGAGCCTGATCTGTGAGCCCGCGCTGATAATTGCAGATGAACCCACAACAGCTCTGGATGTGGTGGTTCAGAACCAAATTCTCAAGACGCTTAAGAAGCTTCGAGATGAGCTCGACATCTCAATCGTGTTGATTTCTCATGATGTTGGAGTAATAGGTGAAACATGCGAGAATATTGCAGTCATGTACGGGGGAAAGCTCTTCGAAACAGGGTCAACAAAACAACTTTTCACTGAACCAAACAATCCCTACACAAGAGCCTTGCTCAATTGCTTTCCCGACCCTGTAAATCCCAAGAGCGTATTGAAAGGCATACCAGGAGAACCACCCGACCTAAGCGCGGTTCCACCGGGATGTCGGTACGCACCGAGATGTACCTACGCTAAGGAAATATGTAGAACCAAATCCCCTCCGTTCATTGAGTTGGAACCTGGTCACCAGTCACTCTGCCATTTTGCGAGGGAACTTTCACAATGACGAATCTATTGGATGTTCAAAACCTGACAAAGCGATACTCAGCAAGCCGCGCCATTATGAGCGACGAGTCTCAGAGTTCGACTGGCATGATTACAGCTGTCGACGCACTGAGCTTCAAACTGAACGAAGGCGAAACCCTCGGACTTGTTGGCCAGAGCGGAAGCGGCAAGACAACTGTTGGAAAACTGATCTTGAGACTCGAACGTCCTTCAGAGGGCCGAATTCTGTTTGAAGGTCACGACGTTCTCCAATACAAAGGCAAGCAGCTCAAAGATTTTCGCTCAAAAGTTCAGATGATATTCCAAGATCCCTACGAATCCTTGGATCCTAGACTCTCACTGAGAAATTCGCTTGAAGAGCCACTTATTGTTCATGGCATAAGAAGTAAGAATGAGCAGATTGCACGGATGGACGATGTGCTCACTCGGGTCGGTCTAATTCCTCCGCAACGATACCTACAACTTCGTCCACATCAGCTTAGTGGAGGGCAGAGACAAAGAGCGGCGATTGCGCGCTCTCTCATACTGCGACCCAAATTGGTTGTCGCTGATGAACCTGTATCGATGTTGGATGTGTCTGTCTCCGCTGAGATCCTGAACCTGATGCTAGAGTTAAGACAGAGCATGAACATTGCCTATCTCTTCATTACACACAACCTGGCTCACGCCGGATATTTCTGCGACCGGATCTGCGTTATGAATCAAGGTCGAATCGTTGAAGAAGGCCCGGCTGAAAAAATCCTACGCAGCCCAGAAGGAGCTTACACAAGAAGGCTGATCTCTTCGATTCCTTTATATCTACACAAATAGCAAATAGCTCTGATGAGATTTGTCAAGAAAGTTTCTGCTACTATTATCTGTACTAACACTAGCGATAACAGCAACCTCAGTTTTCATGATTCCGACAATGGCTCAAAGCAACGCGACGTTCAGGGAGTCTCTGACTGAAGGGGCTCCGAAATACTTCATCCAAGCTATCGGTGGTGGCCCACAACAATATGTCGCTATGCTAATGTTCGACCCACTCGTGTATGTGGACGTAAAAACATTCCAAATACTGCCAGCCCTAGCTTCCTCTTGGGATGTTACGCCAGATGGATTAATGTACACGTTCCATCTTGTCAAGAATGCAAAGTGGCATGATGGCGTCCAATTTAATTCAGCCGACGTGAAATACACTTACGACTACATAATTCAGAAGAAACTCAGTGGATACGGTTTCCTGAGCGGAATAGCGTCCATTGACACACCTGACGCTTACACAGTCGTGATACACCTGAAGAAAGCTGACGCAGCTTTCTTGATCAAAGTAAATGGAAGATACTCGGGGAACGTGGACATACTTCCAGTACATATCTTGAATGGAACCGACTGGACGAAGGCCTCTGATTTCATCCAGAAACCAATCGGGACAGGTCCATACAAGTTCTCTTCCTTTGACGGTACAAACCTTGTTCTGCTCCGGAATGATCAATACTTCGCAGGAACCCCAAGCTTTGCAAAGGTCGTAGCGACGGTAATTCCATCCAACACCATAGCCACAAAAGCTTTCGAGAATAACGAAATTGATTGGCTCTATACCACACAGGTACCATCCGTATCTGAGTACATCAGACTCAAAGGTCTCCCAGGAAATACGGGAGACGCAACCTACCAATTCGTCGAATCAATTGAGTTCAACACGAATGTCGCCCCATTCAACGATGTCAAAGTGAGACAGGCTTTCGCGTACGCCATCAACCGGAGTGAAATTAACCAAAAGATATACCTCGGCCAAGGGAAACCGCAGGTCAACCCATCATTCCCAGAATGGCTTTCATGGGCCGTGGATCCGAACGTGAAACTGCCTAACTACGACCCGGCTATGGCGAACCAAATACTCGACCAAGCAGGCTACAAGAAGGGAAGCGACGGTTGGCGGTTCAACGTCAAGATCTCTTATGCAGCTCCATACTCTCCCCCACCAACCTTCGTAGACGTCCTGAAGTCTGACCTTGCGTTGATAGGAATCAACGTAGTACACGAACCGAATGAATGGGATGTCTGGTACCAGAAGGTCTACACGAACAAGGACTTCCAAGTGTCATTACATCATATAGTTGTCGTAGGGGATCCAGAGATCGGCGTGGCTGACGAACTTCCAGGCCGCCTATATTACTTTGGCTACAATAACACAGAGATCACGAACCTATTTTCGCAAGCAGCGGCCAAACCTGATCGAACCGACCGCGCCAAGATCTATTCACAGATCCAGCAGATGCAGCTCCAGCAGTTGCCATACATATGTCTAGTCGACTCGCCTACAATGTTTCTCTGGAAGACCACGTTCACTGGCATACTGAAAGGCGACAATTACAGGCTTAGATACGCAACGGTTGCAAGTGCGCCAACAACAAGCGCGACTAGCACACCGGTAGCACCGCCGCCTGCGCAAATAGATTACACCCCCTACCTGGCAGGCGTAGTGGTCATAATCCTGATCGCTATCGGAGCCTACGTTTTCACAAAGAGAAAGAAACCAGAAACCCATTAATCCAATGAGCGGGCATCGAACCGCGGTGCCCGAAACTCACTTTTTTGATACCGCTCCAACATTTGCCAGTAAATGCACTCATTGACTGTGCAATTACTGCCCAACATAGAATCGACGCTGTGTGAAACTAGGAACGACGGGTACGTTCGAGAATTTCGTCACCGTCTAAGAATACATGACGCGGCGATCACAAAGGTGGATGCTAATACTAACTACGTCCTCTCCAACATCGCCGAGCCAAACTTACATGGCCAAAGGAATCTAGGCGTGATTGCCTAGAGGGAGAAGCCAACATGAATGCTTTATTATCTATCAGAGAACTCTTCTAATCGATCGCTTTGACAGATTTTTCAGGTGTCTTAGAATGGATCCCTGACTTCCGTGATTATTTGGGCGTTGATGAGCTGAACTCAGACTCTAATGAAATTGTAAAAGACCACTCGGATATAGTAAAACTACTTGATTTAGGAAGATCGGCTGGAGGGGATCCTATACGCTGTCTCAAGATGGGGGAAGGAAAGTATCACGCGTTAGTCTATGGTTTTCCGAATCCAGAGGAGCCAGTAGGCGGAGTATTACTCAAATACTTCGTTCATACGCTCGCTGAAAACAAATCCCTGCTGAAGGAATTGGATTACACATGGTACATAATCTATTGCATCGATCCTGATGGTGCTCGTTTAAACGAAGGATTTCTGAAGGGACCTTTTATACCTCTCAACTTTGCGATGAACTACTATCGATCGCCAGGATACCTGCATGGAGAAAAGAACTTTCCGTTCCGGTATGGAGATATGGATCTCAACAACCCACTTCCCGAGACCAGGGCGCTCATGAAACTTCTGGATCAGACTCGGTTCGATCTGATCTCAAGCCTGCACAACATGAAATGGGGGGGCATAACATACCAAGTATCCGCACCATGTCCAGAGGTCTATCCTTCATTTCAGAACCTTACTAAAGTATTCAAACTGGAGCCTAGGAAACGCCTCGGCACGATGCTCGCACCCGCTGTTCAACTTGCAGAATACTTCACACCGGTTGGTAACTACATTAGAGCTAAGGCGGCAGGAAAAGGTCCACTTCAAGAACTGCTAGGCGCCTCCATTTACGAATACATGTTGCCCTTGAATCCTGATATCTTCATGATGGTGCCAGAATGTTGCCTTTGGCATGACGCAAGATGTTGGGACGATAGGCCCTCTAACATGAGCATGGTTGAAGTGTTCGAATACACGTCCCGCGTTGGAAAAGAAGCCAGCAAATTCATGCTCTCACTATATGACAAAGCAGAACCTTACTTGAAAGGTGCTTCGCCCTTCTTGGGAATGATCCAACCCATCATGGAAGGAATTCGTAGACCAACGATCAACATCTCAGATCCCGAACCAGAAATCGGTAAGAACCAACTACAGCGGCCTGCAACAATCGCAGAGAGGTATGAGACAGAGGGGCGGGCGGATATCTATCGGTTGTTCAACTTGGGTGGGATGATCAGGATGTTCGACCTTCAACTCTCCAAAGGCGGAGAAGGTAGATTGACCATTGAGAGTTGCCGAACTGACGCGATGAACAAGCTAAACGAATGGAACGCGGCTTTAGAGAAAAAGTACAATTGCGAAGCACACCCAATTCGCAATCTTGTCGGAGCCTCTTTAGGTGGAATCCTAGCGTCAGCAGAATACGTAAAATGGAAGAAATGGAAACTCTAGCAATCAAATGCAAACCTGTAGAACCACGCCCTTTTCAATGCGCGATCGTAGCATAATCAAATTCTATGTAAAGAGTCCGCGCCAATCCTTTTTATTAACCAAAGGAGTTTTCTAGGTGGAGTCCCTTGACTTCGTACTCAGATATTTTGGAGAGAATTCCTGATTACCGAGAGTATCTCGGCGTTGATGAATTCAACAGGAGTGCGGAAAAACTCTCGAAGGAGCATTCCGACACCGCAAAAATGCTCAATCTCGGAAAATCGGCAGCTGGTGAAGAAATCAAGTGCCTGAAAGTCGGAGAAGGCAAACATCAGGCTTTGGTCTATGGTTTTCCAAATCCTGAAGAACCCGTTGGAGGAATACTGCTCGATTACTTTGCGCATCAACTTGCTGAGAACCAATCGTTATTACGCGAGATGGATTATACTTGGTACATAATAGGTTGCATTGACCCAGATGGGGCGCGCCTGAATCACGGGTTCCTAAAAGGCCCACTGACACCTCTTCACTTTGCTAAGAACTACTATCGCACACCCACCAGACTTACAGGAGAAGAGAATTTCCCATTCCGACATGGACGGATAGATTTCAACAACCCTCGACCAGAAACCGAGGCGCTCATGAAACTTCTGGATCAGACTCGGTTCGATCTGATCTCAAGCCTGCACAACATGAAATGGGGGGGCATAACATACCAAGTATCCCGGGCCTGCAGTGAACTATACGCCTCACTTCAAAACCTAACAAAAACCTTCAAGCTTGAACCTAGGAAACGTCTTGGAACAATGCTGGCACCTTCTATACAGCTTGCCGAGTACTTCACGCCTGTCGGGAACTACGTCAGAGCAATGATGGCAGGCAAAGGCCCACTCCAAGAAATAACCGGCGCTTATGTGTACGAATATGCGTTGCTATCAAATCCCGCTGTCTTTATGATAGTCCCGGAGTGTTGTCTCTGGCACGACACAAGGTGTTGGGATGATCGACCATCAGATACTAGCATCGTAGATATGCTGAAGTATTCGTCTCAAATCGGAAAGGAAACCAACAAGTTCCTACTATCGCTTTTCGAGAGGACGGAAGCTTATCTTAGGACTCCGTCACCATTCCTAGAGATGATCCAACCCCTCATTGCAGAAATCCGTAGACCAACAGTTAACGTACTAGATCCAGATCCTGAGCTGCGTATAGAGAAACTCCAACGACCCGCAACGTTTGCTGAGAAATGCGAAACTGAGGGGCGGGCGGATATCTATCGGTTGTTCAACTTGGGTGGGATGATCAGGATGTTCGACCTTCAACTCTCCAAAGGCGGAGAAGGTAGATTGACCATTGAGAGTTGCCGAACTGACGCGATGAACAAGCTAAACGAATGGAACGCGGCTTTAGAGAAAAAGTACAATTGCGAAGCACACCCAATTCGCAATCTCGTCGGAGCCTCTTTAGGTGGAATCCTAGCGTCAGCAGAATACGTAAAATGGAAGAAATGGAAACTCTAGCAATC